>Ga0164241_10000113_pt1 | contig 198102 bp, 170 predicted proteins | sample OricomyardsoilBY_FD_108780 | JGI IMG/M metagenome (GOLD analysis project Ga0164241, IMG submission 108780) | Backyard soil microbial communities from Emeryville, California, USA - Original compost - Back yard soil (BY) | ecosystem: Environmental > Terrestrial > Soil > Unclassified | place... | reverse complement strand
CCATGTACAACCAAGAAAGGCCACATAGCAAACTTGGATATAAACCCCCTGCCACGGCCTATGCTGGGATAGTGGGATGATTTTCTAAACTTAAACTTGGATCGAAAATCCCGCTCCAGTCAACCCCACACTCAGAGAATAGATTTCGTATTCCTTCACCCCCCCTCTTAAATTTGATCTTTCCATAAGTAAATGATTTTTCTTTCATGGTCACAAAGATCGATTTTCTGAGTAAAAGGAAGAATTCTTTTGTCATTAGCTTTGTGTCCTTTAATAACGAATTCCATTTTTTGACCCATGAATACATTTGTTCGAATTGCAGGATGCGCTGCGAAAACGAAACTATTTACTGAATTGATGTCACCGCCCCTTTGAATTATGATGGAATCTCCATTCACACGATGTTTTACTTCAACTTGAGGAGGAAAAAAGTAACATTCATATTTTCCTCCTTTGTAATCTAGTAAATATTTTTTCCATGTGACCGGATTTATTGTCCTGCTTATAGTGTCGAACGCCGTTGCAGTAGGCGGTCTGAACCGCTCCGCCGGAAGAATGGCATACTGCGACGAATCAAACCAATACTCTTGAATTCCTTCTTTGGGAAGAAAGCTGAAACGCATAAATCCTTTTGAAGCCTTTGGCACATTACAAATTTCGAATACATCAAATATTTCAGGAAAATCCGCTTCAGTGCTGTCGTTTAGGACATCGTTTCCAGAAATTTTCAAACTCTTATTTAACCTAAATTCATAATATCTTTCCATTACATCTGGATAGAGAAGGGAAATACTTTCAATATTTAGTGTTGTAGATTGCAGCGCACGATTTTTCCACTCGGAGTGAATCGCAATTCTCCACCTGCCGTCAGTTTTTTTAAATATTTCCAGCTTTAGTATTCTACCAGCAATACTGGGCTTTTCATATGCCTCATCTATTTGCTTAGAAACTAAACTTGAAATAATTTCTTTTCCGATGAACCCGAGCAGAGTAAGAATCAAAGTTGCTATTCCGACCCGCTTAAACCAACCAGTTTTCCTGAATTTTGGTATCCGTAGAGGCATTGGCAAAAGCTAAGTAAAATTGCCTGGATCTACCTAATTTGTCTTTTCTAATTGGGGAAATGAGTCTTGTCTTATGTGGGGTAATTGTGCATGACTACGCCTTGCATGCGAAGTGTCATTATAGATTCCACCGAACCCATACCAAGATACAGTTATCAATTCGATTCTCAATCCCCATATTTCATGTTATCTGTTCAATTTCCTGACACATCCCCAGCAAATCGCGATGATCGGAACAAATCATCCCGGATATATTCGCTTCCCGATATATCCCAGTAATCGATAACTATCCCGCCTCCCCCTTCGATTGCCAATCTTCGTCCGAATAATTCCCCTGGGGGCGTTACGGGGGCCGGCCCCAGTAGAGGGGGCAGGTCGAGACCCCGCAATCTAGACGAGCGAATGGCGGTATAGACCGTGGCTGAATCTTCGGGGAAACTGCGACCGAATACGATATCGCGCAGAAAGCAGTGCTCACCCCGCAGGCGTTACCCACCCCACGGACATGCTTACACCGGATAGCCAAAGAGACACGGTATAGATTGCGATGGGGAAAGCCAAGCGAAAGGCGGTCGGTGTATGCGATGGCCGAATCTCCGGAGAAACTGCGACCGAATGCGATATCGCATAGAAAACAGGGCTCTCCCCGCAGGCGTTACCCACCCCACGGACATGCTTACGCCGGATAGTCGAAGGGACGCGGTGTAGACTGCGCTGGGGATAGCCGAGCGAAAGGCGGTCGCCGCAACCGAACGGGCGAGTTCCGCCTCGTAACTTGTGGAGAGGCGGCTGTCTGAGCCCGCTCGGATTGCGGTGACATCAGCGTTTCGCGCCCAGATTCCCTGGCGGTCTAGGCCGAGGACCTGCGCACCCCATTTTCAAGGCCGAACGTCAGCCTACCCGTCCCGATCTCCCCGAGCCCGCCTAAGTAAACAACCCGTGCCTGGCCCGTTGCTGCAAAAACAGATCCGCCAGGGTCAAAGCCGCCATCGCCTCCACCATCACCACCGCGCGGGGAAGCACGCAAGGATCATGTCTGCCCTTGGCGGCCAGGGTCGCCTCTTCGCCCTGCTGGTTCACCGTTTCCTGCTTTTGGCTGATGGTCGCCGTCGGCTTGAAAGCGATGCGGCACAAAAGCGGCTCCCCATTGGTGATCCCGCCTTGCACGCCCCCGCTATGATTCGTCCGGGTACCGATACCGTGAGGCGAACCCGATTTGGGAATGAAGGCGTCATTGTGCTCCGACCCGAAATGACGGGTGCCGGCAAAGCCGCTCCCGATTTCAAAACCCTTGGTCGCGGGCAAAGAAAGCATGGCCCGGGCCAATTCGGCTTCGGTGCGGTGGAAGACCGGTTCGCCCAGGCCGGGAGGAGGATTTTTCACCACCAAGGTGATCACTCCACCCAGGGAATCCTGATTCTTCCGGGCATCCTCGATGGCGGCTTCCATGGCCGCGCTGGCCACCACCTCGGGGCAACGGACCAGGGAATCCTCGACTTCGGCATAGGTCACTTGCATGGCGTCGGCGGCGCAGTCGATGGCGCCGATTTGGGCGACATAGGCCAGGATTTCGGTGCCGTGGCATTCGCGCAAGAGCTTGCGGGCCAGGGCTCCGGCGGCGACGCGGCCGATGGTTTCGCGGGCCGAGCTGCGGCCTCCGCCCCGGTAATCGCGGAAACCGTATTTCAAGTCATAGGTGAAGTCGGCATGCGAAGGGCGGTAAAGGGTTTGCATGTCCCCATAGTCATGCGAACGCTGATCGGTATTCTGCACCATCATGGCGATGGGCGTCCCCGTGGTCTTGCCTTCGAAAAGGCCCGAAACGATTTGCACGCTATCGGCTTCTTTGCGGGGAGTGGTCAAACGGTTTTGGCCGGGACGGCGGCGATCCAAATCCTTTTGGATTTCTTCGGGGGTGATGGCCATGCCGGCGGGACAGCCGTCGACGACGACGCCTACCGAGGGGCCATGGCTTTCGCCGAAAGTGGAGATTTGAAAGAGGGTTCCGAGTATGGAAGACATGGCGATAAAGTGCAAAAAGCGGGGTGGGGAGGCGATTGCCTTAGCCCTAATTCCGCAATTTGGGGTTGTTCTTATGCCGCTCGGCGTCGCGCTCGGTTTTTTTGCGGAGATTGGCGCGCAAGGCCTCGGTCAAGTCGACGCCGGTTTGATTGGCGAGGCAGATCAAGACGAAGAGCACGTCGGCCATTTCATCGGGCAATTCGCGCGCCAGATCGCTTTTCTTGAAACTCTGATCGCCGTAAGTGCGGGCCATGATGCGGGCTAATTCACCCACCTCTTCCATCAGCACCGCCATATTGGTCAATTCGGAAAAATAACGGACGCCTATGGTTTTGATCCAGCCATCGACTTGGTCTTGGGCTTGGCGCAGGGTCAGGGCGGAGCCTGGCGGGAGGGATTCCGGATCGGTCATGGGGACTCCAAAGCAGGGGACAGGGAGGTAAGTTTAGCCATGTCATGTTCAAACGCGATATTCTGTCTTGGTGGTGGCGTCCCGCTTTTTTGCGCCCTTACCTGAAGCCTTTCCGGAAATCTCGGGAAACCCTGTTCGCCGGTCCCTGGGTCGGGGAATTCGGGTGGGAATTGCTCTGCTGGCAAGGCTTCGTGCGCAAGCTCTCGCGGCAATACCGGCGCACCGTGATTTGCTGTCCCCAAGGCCGTGAAGCGCTTTACGCCGATTTCGCCGCCCAAATCATTCCCCATCATATTCGCGGCACCTCGGAATGCAATGAAGTGCGCGACGTGAAAAACCCCGAGGAAATGGCGCGCGTGCTGGCCTTAATCCCCCGGGAAGCCGATTATTTGCGGCCTTTGGGGTATCAGCCCCTGGATAGGCAAGAAATCATCCGCTTTGGGCAAAGGCGGCCGGAACTCGGCGTCGATGTGCTTTTTCATCCCCGGGGGCGGGGCTTTGGCACCGATAGGAATTGGAGCGAGGCCAAGTGGCTGTCCTTGCTGGAGCGCATGCGGGCCGCGGGGCTGCGCGTGGGCTGCATCGGGGTCAAGGCGGCGACCTTGCCCATTCCCGGCGATTTTGAGGATTGGCGCGATAAACCGCTGGCCGAGACCTTGGACATCATCGCCTCGGCCCGGGTCGTGGTCGGCCCTTCCTCGGGGCCTATGCACCTCGCTTCGCTATGCGGCACGCCCCATGTGGTGTGGGCGGATAAGGCGCGTTATGCCCGGGGCCATACCAGCCGCGCCAAATACGAAACCCTCTGGAATCCCCTGCATACCCAGGTCACCATGCTCGACGACGAGGGCTTTGACCCTTCGGTGGCCAAGGTATGGAATGCCTTGCAAGGGGTCTTGGATGAGGTCTTGAAAGGGGAAAATCCAGCCGGTGAAGTTGCCGGCGGGTAAGTGAAATTCGTCTATAGCCAGGTAAACTCAGTCGAGGATAAATGGCGAAGACCAAGGAATTGACCAGGAGAAGATGGAGCCTTTGGAGGCAAAACCCGGATTTGCCAACCGGATTGTAACCTGCCAAGACTTGATCCCATGGCTCCGCGAAATAAAATTTCCAACATGCCTCCGGCCACCGCCATCGAATCCCCCCTTCCCCTCCTGGGTCCCGAGGGTTTGCCCCTGCCGGAGCAACCGAGCATGAAAGGTTTTTTCGCGGCCATCCATGCCTGGGACATGGCCATCGTCAAGTTCTTGCATGCCCTGGACATCCCCAAGCTCATTTACTGGCCGTTGGTGGCCTTCGTGCGCATCGGCGACGGTTATCTCTGGATAGGCGTCGCGGCCTGGCTTTTCTATGCCGAACCCTGGTCGGTATTCCGCGGTATCCTGGTCGAGTGTTTATTGGCGGTGGGCTTGAGCCTGCTGGCTTATTGGCCCTTGAAATTGATCATCCGCCGCACGCGGCCGTATTCCTCGATCGAGGGCATATCGCGCAAGGTACCTCCCCTGGATAAATATTCTTTTCCCTCGGGACATACCATGAATAATTTGGCGGTGGCGCTGACCTTGGCCAGCCAAATGCCGGTCTTTTACTTGCCGGCCATCGGCATACCCTTGACCTTGGGCGTTTTGCGCGTCGCATTCGGCGTGCATTTCCTAACCGACATCATCGCGGGCGCCTTTCTCGGCACGGCCAGCCATTTATTGGCGAAATTCCTTTTGCCTTATCTGACCTTCCTGACCGGCTAACCGGTCTTTCATTCCATTTAGACCTAAGCGGTTCCATTTTCCCGCTCACCTGGACCTCCCGGGTTTTATAAACTATGGGGGAAAACCGATTCGTTTGATCGGGTTAATGGGATTCGGACCTATTTGCCGCCAATTCGCAATGCCCGCTATTTTCGTTTCCGCGCAAAGGCCATGATGCCGCGACTGGGGTTATTCGCCTTGGCCCTGCCTTGGGTCGATGCCATGGCTTTGCCGCAAGATTCCGCCGCGATGAAAGATTCGGCCCGGGTGCAAGTCGAGAGGGATAGCGCGGCATCCCGGGCATCGGGGGACAGCGCCAAGGCCGAGGCTTCCGAGGATACCTCGTCGGCGCCCACCGTTTACGAGTATATCGCCAATCCGGCCTTGCAGTGGATAACCTGGCCCATCGAGACCCTACTGGCTCCGACCGTAAGCACCCTGACCTATCCCATCAAACCGCCCTTGCGCTATTTCATGGATCAAAACGTCCTGGATCGCACCATCGATTTATTGAGCTTCGGTCCCCAAAGCAAAATCATGGTTTATCCCACCATGTCCATTGCGCCGGGAACGGGATCGCGAACCGGCTTGACCCTGCGGCACATGGCCCTGTTCGGACGCCCCAGCGAAAGGCTGGTGGGCCAGTGGATCATGTACGTGAACGGCGACTACCGGTTGCGCGCTTACATGACGGCCCGCGATCTCTTCGGCACCGGTTACTCGGGCAAATTCTCGGCCACCATGAACCGGGTCAAGAATACCTCGGCCAACCAGCCCGGCAGCGACGCTTTCTGGTATTACTCCGATACCTCGGAAACCTATGCCGCCTATTTCGGGCATGATTTAATCGAAAAGTTCACGGGTCGGCTCAATTATGCCTTGCGCGTCAACCGCTTCGGACTGGCGCCGCCCGCCGATCCGAAAAACTCGAAGCTCGTCAGCTCTTTCTTCGACCCGCCCGGCGAGGAGAATGCCGACGATAACCGGCAATACCGCGGCCTCGAAAGCGAATGGGTGGATCACATGATCGGCTTTTCATTGGGGCGCGATACCCGCAACAACGAGAATATCACCTTGGACGGCAGCCGTCTCGACGCGGGGTGGAGTTATCACTTCACCACCGCCGATCACGATTACCACCATTATCAAGTCATCTGGGACAAGTTCTTCAAGCTCGGCAGCGAGCGTTACGAGGTGACGCGCGAAGAGGAGAAAGCCGGCGCTAAGGGCATGAATATCAAGGATTTCCTCGCCAAGCTCGAGTACAAGAAATTGCGCGAGCAAATCTTCAATCGCAAGGTGCTGGCTTTCCGGGCCTATGTGGCGCAAAGCTTCGAGGTGCCCGGCAACCGCATGCCCATCTACGGCTTGCAGACCCTGGGCAATGATACGCCCATGCGGGGTTATCAAGGCAGCCGCTTCCGGGATTTGGCGGTGGCGGCGGTGTCGAGCGAATACCGCTTTCCCCTCATGCGCCTGGTCGACGGCGACATCTTCAATGAATACGGCATCTATGGAAAGGACTGGGAGAGCCTGGACGCGGACAACCTGAAAAACTCCTGGGGCTTCGGCATACGCGTGCGGCGCCCGGATATTTTCCTCTTCCGTTGCGAAGCCGGCTTTCACGGCAGCGACGGGGTCGTCCTCAATTTGACGGTGGATGCGGCTTATTGAGGGCTTTTTTCGCCCGCCTCGTCACCCACACGAAAACCGCGGTGCCCGCCGCGAATAATCCGATTTCAAGCGCCAGCGGCAAAGGCAGCAAGATCCGCGCGAGGACGCTCGGCAAGAAGGCGAGCGAGCCCAGCGCCAGGGGTTGGAAAAACCGGGCTTGGAATAAAGGCGTCTTCCCGAGCAGGGCTATGCCCGTATAACTCACCAAGCCGGTGAGCAGGCCCGCGATGCCGGTGGCCCATGCCGCCCCCGACATGCCCCAGCGCGGCACCATCAAGAGGTTGAGGCCCAGGCCCGTCGCGAAATAAACCCCTTGCGAGACCATGGTCACCCAGGTGCGGCCCATGCCGATGACGAGTTGCCCCGAGAAAGCCGCCAAAGTGAGGCCTAGATTGCAGGCCACCGCGATGACGAGCACGCGGCCGCCGGTGGCGTATTGGGGGGCGACCAGGCCGAGCAATTGGCCGCCGAACAGGTAACTCAGGGGCAAGAAAGGGATTTGGATGGAGAGGACGAGGAAGGATCCGTAATTGAAGGCCTGCCGCTGCATGTCGCTGAAGACCCCGGCTTTTTCATGGGAGAACACCGACAGCAAGAGGGTATCGAAGCTTTGCCTGATGCCCCGCAAGGTATTCGAAGCCCAGACGACGAGGGAATAGATCTCGACGGTATGAATGCCCGAATACTTGGCCAATAGCAGGATGTCGAGCCGGTAGGCGAAACTCATCAGCACGTCGGTTCCCGCCAGGGGCAGGGAAAAGCGCAATAGATCGCGCGGTATCCAGGCGCTATGGGCCCAGGAGCGCCAGGGGATTTGGAAGAGCCGGAAAAACCAGAGCACCGCCAGCAGGAGGGCCAGGCACGATCCGAAGAGATAGGGCAGGGCCAGGCCATTGGCCTTGAGCGGGGTGAAAGCCAAGGCTACGGCCGGGCCGAAAATGGCCATGGGCGTGATCACGTTGCGCAGGATCATGACGGGGACGAGGGCCTGTTTATTGATGAAGGTCTGCAGGAAAAGCAAGGTGGCGGCCTGCATGGGCAAGGCGGCGAGATAGCAGGAGACGTCGAGCCAGGATAAGGCCCCGGAATGGCGGTTGAACTTGCCGATGGCCGGCAGCCAACCCGCCCACTGGGCCGCGGCCAGCAGGGCGAGTACGATGGAGAACAGGAAAACGAAATTGACGGCGCGGGAAAAGGCGCGGAAGAAGCCCGCCTCTCCGCCGCGCTTGGTGAATATCCAGACCACGCCGCGATCGAGGCCGACGACGGCTATCCGCATCAAGAGGAGGATGATGCTCTCGTAGTACTTGAAAAAGCCCCATTCGCCCCCGGCATAGAGGCGGGCGCAGAGCAGCACGAAGACGGGTTCCAGGCCTTTGGAGATATTGTCCAGGAGAAGGTACCGGGAACCCTTGTTGAGGAATTCCCAGGAGGAGGACGGCGGGTGCGACGGCATGGGCGGATGAAAACGTACTTAGAGTCGGCCCCAAAACTCCTTTGCGGCCGCCCGGGACCGGGGGAATGGGCCGAGGTTATTTCAACAGGCAGGTAAAGCGGATGATCGTGCCCATGTCTTCGAAGTCGTTTCCCTTCGGATCGGAATACACGCCGACATCGAAGGTGGCGCGGGTGAAGACGGTTTTCTGGCCGTAAACCGCCATCATGAAGGGGCGATCTTCCCCCCCGATGACCCGGTCGGGCATGTATTCGCCTTCGAGGCTGATTTTGTCGGCCCAGAAGGCGGCGGGGAAATAGAGGCCCATCAGCAAGGGGAATTGGTCGAGGGCGTTGGTGACCTGGATCATGCCGTATTCGGCGAAGACGCCCCATTTCGTGTCGGGCGAATAATGCACCGAGGCGTCGAGGCGGTTTTGCCATTCCGCGCCTTGGTCATAAACCAAATCGGGCAAATTGGATCGGACGCCGGCCGCCAGGGTCAGGCCTTGGTCGCTTTTCCAGCTTTCATAAACGCGGACGAAGCCGCGGTTCAAATGCCGGTCATTGGTGCCCAGCAGCAAGGACGAAGTCAGGGCGCCGTATTGGCCGGTGATTTCGGTGGCGTTATGCACCGCTTGCCGCGAGCCGAAGGCGGGGTTGGGGGCCAAATCGATGTAATCGCCGAAGATGAAGCTGGGGGTCTGGCGGGTTTCGAAACGGCCGACGCGGATGGCGAAGTCGGGGAATTGCTGCTTCACCCAGGCATGATTCACCTGCACCTTGCTTTGCGGGGAGGTATTGACGTTGACCGCGCCGCGGTTGGTGGTGTCGTAGGTTGCGCCGACGACGGGCTCGAAACCGAAAGCCTCGGGATAGACGCGGATATTGAATTTGGAGGAGAAGTCGTTTTGCTTGTACTCCGCGCCGAAATTCAAGCGGCCCCAGAGATCGTTGATATTGTCTCCTCCCCAGCCGTCCGCCCAGCTTTTGTCTCCCTGCATCTGGATATTGCCGAGGAACCGGTAATCGGCCGGCGCTTCCTGGGAAAAAGACGTGGCAGCCGATATCATGGCCAAACCGAAGACGAGACGAATTGACATGAGCACTCCTTATTTTGGATGGGAGGGATGCGTCATAATAGCATCGCGCGAGTGCGCGGGATCAATGTTTTTTTAACCCGGGCCGGCGAAGCGGTAGCATCCCGCCTTGTCGAAAGGCAGACGGGTGAAGTTGGGGTCGATATTGAGGGTGGTTTCCGCGCCGCCCAGGAATAGGAATCCTTCCGGCCGCAAAACCTTCCTCAGTTTGGCGAATATCTGCTTCTTGGTGGCGACGTCGAAGTAAATCAAAACGTTACGGATGAAAATAATATCCATCGGGGGCATGACCGGAAAGGGATCGAGCAGGTTCATGGGGCGGAATTGGACCATGCGCTTCACCTTGTCCTGGATGAACCACTGGCCGTCGGCGCGGGCGAAATATTTGGCCAGCAATAGGGCCGGCAGGCCCCGGTTGACCTCGACCTGGGAATAGGCCCCCTTGCGGCAGCGTTCCAGCATTTCCCGCGACAGGTCGGTGGCGAAGAACTGCAATTTCCAGTCCAACGCGATTTGGGGAAAGTGCTCGAGCAGCAGCATGGCTATGCTGAAGGGCTCTTGCCCGCTCGACGAGGCCGCGCACCAGATATTCAATTCCTTCTTGTCGGATTTCTGCTTGATGATTTCGGGCAGCACTTGCAGCCGCAAGGCCTCGAAGGGGAAGAAGTCGCGGAAAAAGGTGGTCTCATTGGTGGTCATGGCGTCCACCACCAAATCCGCCAAATCCCCTTTCGGCGTTTTTCTCAGGGCATTGGCCAATTCATTGAGGCCGTTCATGCCGGCGGCCTTGGCCACGGGCATGAGCCGCGATTCGATCAAATAGCCTTTGCCCGCGTCCAGGACGATGCCGGCCTGATCGCGCACCAAGGTCGAAAGAAAGGTGAAGTCTTGATCGAGGAGGGCCATGTTCAAGCCTTGCCTCCCTGCAGGCGCTTCAGGATTTCGGGGCCGATGTCCTGCAAGGGCAATACCTTGTCGGTCAGCCCGGCCTGGACCACCGCGCCGGGCATGCCCCAGACCACCGAGGTGGGTTCGTCCTGGGCGAGCAGGTAGCCGCCCCGGCTTTTGAGGGTCTCGCTGCCCCGCAACCCGTCTTGCCCCATGCCGGTGAGGATGACGCCCAGGACCTTGCCCGGCGCGCATTCGGCGGCGTGGCGGAAAAGCACGTCCACCGCGGGCCGGCAGCTATTCTCCGGCGGATTCTGGTTCAAATGCAATTGGAAACGGTTTTCCTGGCGCGTTACCGTCATGTGATAGTTACCGGGGGCCAGGCGCAAATCCCCCGGCCCGATGATTTCGCCGTCTTGCGCTTCGCGGCAATGCATGGGACAAATGCCGGCCAGCCTTTCGGCCAGCAATTTGGTGAACATCGGCGGCATGTGCTGCACGATGAGCACGGGAACCCCGATGTCCTTGGGAAAATGAGGAACCACGGCCGCCAGGGCATTGGGCCCGCCGGTGGAAACCCCGATGACCACCAATTCGATGCGCCCCTGGGCGGAAAAAGCGATGGGAGGTGGCGGCTTCACCTTGATGACCGGCTTGGGGTAGCCGAATTTGGGGGACAAATGGCATAGCCCGCGGATTTTTCCCAGCAGGTTTTCCTGGATATACTTCACATTGGCTTGCATGTCCTTCGATTCGCCGGGTTTCAGCACGCAATCCATGGCGCCGTCGGCCAAACCCTTCATGGCGCAAGTCGAGGCGAATTGGGTGTCGGCGCTGAAGAGGATGATGGGCAAACCGGGATGGAGGGAACGGATTTTCGCGAAGGTTTCCTGGCCGTCTTTGTCCGGCATTTCCATGTCGAGGACGACGCAATCGGGGTGGAGCCTTTCGATCTTGGTCAGCGCAACCGCCCCGTTGGGAGCGATATAGGGTTCCAGATCGACATCGCTTTCGATGGCCATGGTCACCATTTTGCGGGTGAAGGCCGAGTCGTCAACGATCAATACGCGTCTTTTTTCCATGGCCGCTCAGGCGAGTATGCCCATCATGGTCAGCTTTTCGCCGATGGCCTCCTGATCGAAGGGTTTCATGATGTATTCATTGGCGCCTTCCTGCAGCGCCTCAATCACCCTTTCCAATTCGGTTTCGCTGGTGCACATCAGGATGGGCATGGACTGGAAATTCTTGTCGGAGCGCAGGTAGCGGACCACCTGCAAGCCCGTCATATTCGGCATATTCCAATCGAGGCAGAGCACGTCGACCTTGCCATGCTTTTTCAACCAGTCGAGGGCCGAGGCGCCGTCTTCGGTATCGGCGACCTCAAATCCGAAATTTTCCAGGATTTCCCGCAGGATGGCACGTATCGTGCCCGAATCATCGACGACCAGAGCTTTTAAAGACATGGGAATAACCTCATCCATTCCATTCCGCGACCGCATCGGGATCGAGGACCAATAACAAACCTTCTTCCAATTTATAGACGCCCGAGACGACGCCTTTCAGTCCGCCTTCCAGGTATTCGGGAGCGTCTTCGAAAGCGGAGATATCGACTTCCAGCACGTCGCGCACCTCGTCGGCCAATAAATCGACCGAGCCGTCGGACCCGGCGACGATGACATGGATGCCGGCGGGATGTTCGGAGGCGGGAAAGCCCAGCCTCTTGCGCAAATCGATGGCGGTCAGGATGCTGCCCCGCAAATTCAATAGCCCGGCGACTTCGGGCGGGGCCTTGGGCACGCGGGTCAATTCCTGGCGCCGCAGGATTTCCTGGACATTCATGACGTCGATGCCGAATAAATGCCCCGCGACGGCGAAAGTGCAAAATTGTTTTTTACCCGTTTGGGTTTCGGTGGTCATGGCGATCAGACTCCCGTGGGCTGGGACGTGGCCCGGGTAAAGAAATGCGGTTCGCCGAGTTGGATGATGCGCTCCAAATCGAGGACTTCGGTCACTTTATCGTGGACGGCGATGGTGCCAAGTATCCCGTCGCGCGCGGCGGTGGATTGGATTTCGAAGGGATGATCGAGGATGTCCAGGATATCGTCGACCAGCAAGCCGATGTTTTCCCCGTGCCAGGAATAAACCACCACGTTCAGTAATGGCGGCAAGTGCCCGAGATCGACGAAATCGCCGGCTTTCCTGTCGCCCCGGTATTCGGGCAGCCATTCCATGACGGGAAGCACGGGCATGATTTCGTCGCGGTAGCGGACGACATTCAGATTGCCGGCCCTCTCCAGCGAATCCCGTTTGAATTCCTCCAACCGCGCCACTTGGGATAGCGGCACGACCATGCGGCCGTCGCGCGGGGTTTTCAAAAGCAACAGGGATGTCATGGCCTGGGCGGGTCCGGAGGATTTCTTGACGCGGCCGAGATCGGCCTGGTCGTCATTGGCGCCGAATTGGCCGCGGCGCGCCAGGCCCGAGGTGTCGAGAATCAAGGCTATCTTGCCGTCGCCCATGATGGTGGCGCCCGCGAAAATCTCCAGGCCTTTCAATTGTTGAGCCAGGGGCTTGACCACGATTTCCTCGGTGTCGAGGATTTCCTCCACCACGAGGCCCCAGGTCTTGCCGTCGGCATGCAAAACCACCACCTTGAAATTCGCCTTGGGATCGGGGTTGACCGCGAAGCCCAATTCCTGGTTGAGATCGAGCAAGGGCAGCAAATGCCCCCTGAGGCGGAGGCTGCGCCGGCCTTGTATGGTCTCGATGCCTTGTCCCTTTTCGACGCGCAGGAGTTCCCGCAGGGCGACCTGGGGAATGGCGAACCTGTCGCCCGCGGCCTTGACTATCAAGGCGGGAACGATGGCGAGGGTGAGCGGGATTTTCAGGCGGAAGGTCGTCCCCTTGCCGACATGGCTGGCGATGTCCACCTGGCCGCCGATTTTCTCGATATTGGTTTTCACCACGTCCATGCCCACGCCGCGGCCGGAAACGTTGGTGACTTTCTCGGCGGTGGAAAAACCGGGCAGGAAAATGAGCTGCAAGGCGTCGTGGTCGCTCATCTTTTCGGCTTCGCCGGCTTGGATCAAGCCTTTCTCCACCGATTTCCGTTTGATTTTCTGGGGATCGATGCCGCCGCCGTCATCGCTGATTTCCATGATGACTTGGCCGCCTTCATGGAAAGCCCGCAGGGAAACTTCGCCCTCTTCGTCCTTGCCGGCCGCGCGGCGGGCTTCGGGAGTCTCCACGCCGTGATCGATGGAATTGCGCACGAGATGGGTCAAGGGGTCCTTGATGGCCTCCAGCAGGGTGCGGTCCAATTCCGTCTCCTTGCCGTCGAGGGTGAGGCGTATGCGCTTGCCGCAGGCCTGGGACAAATCCCGCACCACCCGCGGGAACTTATTCCAGATATTGCCCACCGGCTGCATGCGGGTCTTCATCACGCCTTCCTGCAATTCGGTGGTGATGCGGTTCAGCCGCTGGATGCAGGCATTCATCGCCGCGTCGCCCCCCTGGGTGAACTGCAGCAGGCGATTCCTTTCCAGCACGAGTTCGCCGACCCGGTTCATCAGCTTGTCCAGCAGCGCGACGTCGACGCGGATGGAGCTGTCCGATACCGCCGAGGCTTTTTGCTCCTCCTGTTTTTTCAGGGCCAGCGAAACGTCGGAGGACTGGATGGCTCCCTGTTCGACGAGGATTTCGCCGACGCGCCGGGGATCGCCTTGGGCTTGTTGCTGCAGGGCCTGATCGATTTGCCCGGCATTGACCTTGCCCTCGTCCAGCAGCAAGGCGCCGAAAGCCGGGACGCTTTCCCCCTCCCTGTCCGCATCCGCTTCGTCCGGGGGGGCGGTGAATTCCGGCGGCTTTTCCTTTTTGCCTTCGGGTTCTTTCTTGACGGCTTTGCGCTTGGCGGGGGCGGGTTTCCAATCGGGATTCAATAACCGCGTCAGGCTTTCCTTGACCTCGGCGTAATCGTTCTCGCCGTCGTTTTCGGTTTCCTCGATGGAGGACAGCATGGCGCGCACACCGTCCACCGCGGAGAGCAGGGAATCGATGATTTCGCGGGTGACCGGCAAGGCGCCGTCGCGCAGTTTCGCCAGCAGGTTTTCGGCGATATGGGCGAGGCCTTCGAGCTTGCCGAAACCCAGGAATCCGCATGTCCCCTTGATGGTGTGGATGGTCCGGAAAATGCTGGACAATAAATCCTTGTGGTCGCCGCCTTTTTCCAATTCGATGAAGTCGCGATCGAGCCTGTCCAGGTTGTCATAGCTTTCGACCAGGAATTCTTTGACGATGTCATTCATGGGATTTCCGGGTGGATGGGTGGTACGATTTTAGGCCTTGGCGGGGTTTGAATCCAGTCCAAAGAGGTTTTTTTGAGATCCTAGTGACGTTTAGGACGGCCTACCGCATAATGGGTACGCTAATGAACCCTTCCGGTCCCTCATGAGGTAATCGATGAACCCTAAGTCCATGATCCGTTATCTCGAAGACTTGAGCCTGCGCGGCAAGGTGCGTTTCCTGCTGGTAGCCTCCTTAATCGGCATGTTGACCGAAGGGCTTTTCGGAGTCATCGGCGAAAAAGCGGCGGTGAATTCCACCCGCGAACTGGGCTTGGTGCAAATGCCCCTGATGAAGGCGCAAGGCCTCACGGACATGATGCACGACGGCATTCGCGCCGTGGTCTTCCGGTCTTTGCTCGGCGTTACCCATCCGGAGGTGACTTCGGGCCAGGACATCCAGTCGGAGGCCAAGGAATTCTCGGACATGTTCGCGAAACAAACCCGCATCCTGGACTCTCTCATCGAGGATCCCGAAGTCCGCGCCGCATTCGAAAAAGTCAAGCCCCGGGTGGAAGCCTATGGCACCGTCTCCCAGGAATTGACCCACCTCGCCTCCACGGGCCATGAAAAAGAGGCTTTCGCCAAATTGCCCGAATTCCAGGCGCTTTTCGAAGAACTCGAAGAAAGCCTGGGTGCCCTGGGCGAATTGCTGGAAGCGAAAGCCGCGTCCCGGGTGGACGAGGCCCTGGGAAATGGTCGGCGCGATCTGTGGTTGAGCGGCTTGCTGGGAGGACTGATAGCCTCGATAGTGACGGGCCTGGCCTTGTTCCTGTTGCGCTTCATCGTCGCGCCGCTGAACGATTTGGTGGCGACCTTGGATAAATTCGGCAATGGCGATTTGAGAGTCAGGGCCGCCGTTCAGGGCGGGCATGAATTGGAAAGCATAGCCGGTTCCCTCAATCGCGCCTTGGATCACTTGCAGTCCACCTTGCTGGCCACCTTGAAGAGCGCGGATTCCCTTTCTGCGCAGGCTCAAAGCCTGCAAAGCACCAGCGAGGAGGTGGCGGAGAATACCCAGACCACCGCGTCCCAGGCCGGAGTGGTGAGCATGACCGCGCAACAGGTCAATCAGAACCTCACCGCCGTCGCCTCGGCCGCCGAGGAAATGCAAGCCTCCATCCGGGAAATCGCGCAGCAAACCAATCTCGCCTCCCAGGTCGCCACCAATGCCCTGAAGAAAAGCGAAAGCACGGTGGTGCTGGTGGGCAATCTCGATCAAAGCAGCCATCAAATCGGTGAAATCATCAGCCTCATCACCTCCATCGCCGAGCAGACCAATTTGCTGGCCCTCAACGCCACCATCGAAGCCGCGCGCGCGGGCGAAAGCGGCAAGGGTTTCGCCGTGGTCGCCAGCGAAGTGAAGCAGTTGGCTCACCAGACGGCGAAAGCGACCGAGGAAATCGCCACCAAGATTTCGGCCATCCGCTCCGACGGCGGCGCCGTCGCCGAAAGCATCAAGGCCATATCCTCCATCATCGTCGATATCAGCCAGACCCAGAGCGGGGTGGCGAGCGCCATCGAGGAACAAACCGCGACGACGGCGGAAATCACGCGCACCCTGAATGACGCGGCGCGCGGCGGCGGGGAAATCGCCGAAAGCATCGGCGTGGTGGCCCAAAAGGCGGGGGATAGCGACCAGAGCCTGAATTCCACCCGGGAGGGCATCAGTTCCTTAACGACCCTGGCGAAAGACCTGCGCGCCCAGGTCAGCAAATTCCAGCTCGATTAACCGGCACGAAAACATGAATGCGCTTCGCGGCCGGTGTTTTCTTTTGGCCCTCGCCTGGGCGGGATTCAACCCGGTTTTCGCCGAAGAAGAGGAAAAAGAGGCCATGGAAATCGGCGGTCTCTTGACCGTGGACGGGGCCAATCGTTTTTCGAAGTGGGAGAATACCGAGGCCCAGCTCGGTTTGGTGGAGTTATCGGCCAAGGTCCATGTGGAGAAAAACATGGAAGGGGCCATCACCCTCGTTTCCGAAGGCGATCCCACCGAAATCGGCATCGACCAGGCCGTGGGTCAATGGACCTTGGGCGCGTCGCAAATCGTATTCGGACAGCAGTATTTCAGTTTCGGCCTATTGACCACGCGCCTGATCAGCGATCCCGCCGTCTTGGACCGGGTCGAATTCTCGCAGGCGGGGGTGACGGGATTGCGCAACCTGGGTCCTTGGACATTCGGCCTCGGTCTGACCTCGCTGGCCACGGGCGATGAGCTGGACCCCGAGCATAACCCTTGCCTCATAGGCCATGTCGATTTCGCGCCCGGCGAAAATCTGCTGCGCTTGTCGAGCTTGGCGTCCAAGGAACGCGTGGGCGTGGATGCGGCCGCGAACCTCGCCTGGAAAGGTTTTTATTTCGATTTGGAAGGCGCGTGGAGATTCCGCGACGACGACGGCCTCGCCAAAGGGGGAGGCTTGGCGGGATTGGCTTATGGTTTCAACCGTTATCTCGACATGGGTTTCCGCTGGGATTTCCTGAGCGACGCCGACCATCCCCTGCAATACCAGAAAATCGCCGGCGGCCTGACCGTCAACCTGGAGGAGCATGTCTTTGGAGCCGGCGAAATCGCCTGGGACGAGGACGGGGTTTGGACTTTCGCCCTGCAAATGGGTTTGCGCAGCGAATTGAAGCTGCCCGGCTTCCAACGTAAGACCTTGGTCAAGGAAAACAATTAGCGCCTTCCCTTCGCCGATTTTCTGCCAAACCTGCAAGAGTGGCCGTATTGCCCCGGGTGGAGATGGGATGCGGCCCCCATCCATGGTATTTTAGCTTAGCTTGGGAATGAGCATGTCCACCCTAGACTTCTTAACCGACCTTTTGCATTCCCGCTTGCCGGCCGCTTCCGCCGCGTGGATTGCCGGCAAGGCCGAGGCCATCGGCCTGGGTTTACCCGATAGCGAACTTTTTCTGGCTTTCAGCCAAGCCATCCGGTATTCCGGCAAAGCGCCGTTGCAGCCCTCTCCCGCCGAAATCCAAGCCGCGAAGGAAATCCACCCGGGCTGGGATATCCGCGATTGGACATGCGATGTCGCCGCCCGCGCCTTATTCATGGCTTCCTTGCCGAATCGACCCGAAAGCGCCGAAAAACTCCTCCTCCTCCATCAAAGCGCGGACCTGGGCGAACACCTCGCCCTGGTCAAAGCCCTATTTCTCGCCCCTCACGCCGAAAAGGCCGCCGCCATCGCGCGCGAAGGGCTGCGCAGTAATATGAAGACGGTCTTTGACGGCATTGCTTTGCGCAATCCTTATCCCGCCCAGTATTTCGACGAGACCGCCTTCAACCAAATGGTGGTCAAATGCCTTTTCGTGGATTCGCCGCTGGGTGAAATCCTGGGGCTCGATACGCGCCGCAATCCCCGCCTCAGTCAAATCCTGGTGGACCTCGCCCAGGAGCGTTGGGCCGCGGGGCGCGAAGTCAGTCCCGAAATGTGGCGCTGCATCGGGGCCTTTGTCGATGAGCCGGCCCTGGCCGCCTTGCAAAAGGCTTTGACCACCGGCGATACCGCCGCTAAAAACGGCGCGGCCTTGGGATTGATGGCCGACCCCAGCGGCCAGGGCGAAGCCTTACTTCGGAAACTCGATCCCGAACGGGCCGCCGCGGCCCTGGCGGGAAACCTCACCTGGGATAACCTTAACCATGCCTGATGACAAAATGAAAACTCCCGACCTCTCCGGCCTGCGCTTCATCGATCCGCATATCCACATGGTTTCACGCACCACCGACGATTATGCCGCCATGCGCGCGGCGGGCATCGTCGCGGTCATCGAACCCGCTTTTTGGGTGGGGCAGCCCCGCACGACGGTGGGCACCTTCGTGGATTATTACGCCTCCCTCCTCGGGTGGGAGCGTTTCCGCGCTTCCCAATTCGACGTCAAGCATTATTGCACCATGGGCCTCAACAGCAAGGAAGCCAATAACGAGGCCTTGGCCGAGCAAGTCATGGAAGTCTTGCCCCGTTTCGCCGGCAAGGAGGGCGTGGTGGCCATCGGCGAAATCGGCTACGATGAAATCACCCCGGCCGAAGACAAGTATTACCGCCTGCAAATCGAATTGGCCAAATCCCTGAACATGCCCATCCTCGTGCATACGCCCCACCGCAATAAGAAGGTGGGCACTTCGCGAAGCATGGACGTCCTCGTGGAGCATGGCATCGATCCCGCCATGGCCATCATCGATCACAATAACGAGGAGACCTGCAAGGAAACCTTGGATCGCGGCTTCTGGTGCGCTTTCACCATTTACCCCAAGACCAAGATGGGCAATAAGCGCATGGTGAACCTGGTCAAGCAATACGGCAGCGAGCGCGTCATCGTCGACAGCAGCGCCGACTGGGGCAATAGCGATCCCCTGGCCGTTCCCAAAACCGCCCGCCTCATGGCCGAAAGCGGCATAGCCCGCGAAGACATCCACAAGACCTGTTATGCCAATGCCCTCATGGCCTATGGGCAAAGCGGGCAAATGCGGGAAAGCGACTGGTCCGAAGCCGCCCCGGGCGCCAAGGCCGATCTTTTCGAGGGCAATTCCATCCTGAGGGGCGGGGGTTATGACGCCGAGGACGATCACCTCATCACTTAGAGCCGGTCTCAAAACTCCTTTTGCAGTCGCCCGGCTGCGAACTTCGCCCGGCTTTGTCGCGGCCTAGGCTACCCTTCCGGCCCGGCTAGAGCCATCCCAATAAGCGGTAGGCCAGATAACCCAGCCATTCGTGCAAGGCCAGGTAACTGGGGTATAAGACCGACTCCTGGGGAAAGGCCTTGAAGAAGCTTGGGTTCGCGCTCTCATCGGTGAAGAAATCGGTGGCCGCTTCATGCACGGCGAATCCCTGCTTGCGGAAAAGCGCCGCCGACCGGCGCATGTGGAAAGCGCTGGTCACCAGCAGGATTTCTTTCGGCCAGCCCTTTCGCTCGAAAAGTTTGCGGACTTCCACCGCGTCGTCATGCGTGCTGCGGCTGCCCGGGCACAGATGAATCGCCGCGCTGTCGACGCCGAAAAGTTCGGTGAGCAGGGAGGCGTAATCCTGGGCTTCCGATCCCGGAGCGTCCAGGACCCAACTGATCCTTCCGCCCGTGGTCACCAGCCGGGAGGAGCGTTTTTCTTTCCACAGCCTGGCGGCATGCAAGACCCGGTCCCCGAAAATATTGGTTTCGGGGTGCAAACGCGGGGGGATGGCGGGCACGGTCGCGCCGCCCAGCAAGACGATGGCGGGCGCGGTATCCGGCAGGGAGGCGCGGTAATAAGGCTTTTCCAGGGGGCGCATGACGGCGTCGCAGAAAAGCGGGGTGCTCCAGGCGAAAAGCCAGGCCCACGACAGCATGCCGATGGCCAACGCCAAACGGGGCCGGCCCATCCAAACGCAGAGCAGGGCGAGGGCCGAAGTCCACAGCGCGAAGCCCAGGGGAAAGAAGAGGGCGGGAAAGACCTTACCGAGAAAGAGCAGCATGCAGATTCAAGGTACCATCTCGAAGCCCACCGGCGGCGGGAAGGCGGTGGCCTGAACCCGGCCTTCCTAACCCAGCAGCCGGGTCGCGAGCCGGGCGGCGATTTCCTCGCCGATGGCCAACGAGGCCGTGGCGGCGGGACTGGGGGCATTGAGCACATGCAGGGATCTTTCGCCTTCGACGAAGGCGAAATCGTCGACCAGGGAACCGTCGGCCCGCAAGGCCTGGGCGCGGATGCCCGCGGCCCTGGGCGACAGCATGCCGGCGCTTACCTTGGGGACCAGCCTCTGCAAAGCCTTGACGAAAGCCGCCTTGGAAAAGGAACGGTGGAATTCGCCCAGGCCCATGCGCCAATGCTTGCGCGCCAAGATGCGGAAGCCGGGATGGCGAAGGATATCCCAGGCCTCGCCCGGGTGGAATGCGAAGCGGCCATAGGCCTCGCGTCCCAAGGCCAAAACCGCATTGGGCCCGCATTCGATTCCACCGCCTATCATGCGCGTGAAATGCACGCCCAGAAAAGGAAAATCCGGATCGGGCACGGGATAAATCAAATGCCGCACCAAAGCGGGGGCTTCCGGCCGGAAGGCATAGTATTCGCCCCGGAAAGGGATGATGCGGATATCGGATTGCAGCCCATCCAAGGCCATGAGGTGATCGCTGTATTGGCCCCCGCAATTCACGAAACAATTCCCGATGAAGCGGTTCTTCGCGGTGACGACGGCCACCTGCCCGGCGGGATGGGCGAGCTGAATCACTTTCTCCCCCAAGGCCACCTCGCCCCCGAGATCGGCCACCCGCCGGGCGAGCGTCCGGGTGACCTCCGCATAGTCGATGATGCCGGTTTCCGGCACGCGTAAAGCCGCGAGGCCCGCCGCTTCGGGCTCGATTTCCGCCAAGGTGTCGGGGCCGATGCGCTCGACGCCGCGCAGGCCATTGGCCTCGGCCTTGGCCGCCAAGGCGTCCAGGCGGGGCAACTCGGCTTCCCGGGTGGCCACTATGACCTTGCCGCACAGTTCGTGGGGGATTTTTTCCTCGCGTGCGAATGCCACCAAGGCCTCGTAACCCCGACGGCAAAGCTTGGCCTTGGCGCTGCCGGGTCGGTAATAAATCCCCGAATGGATGACGCCGCTATTGCGGCCGGTTTGATGGCCGGCCAAACGGCTTTCCTTTTCGAGGAGAAGACATTTCAAGCCGGGATTTTTTTGCAGCAGGCGATACGCGGTGGCCAAGCCCACAATGCCCCCGCCGGCGACGATGACGTCGTAAAGGGAACCGTTGTCAGCCGCCATGGTTTTCTTCCGGGGGAAGGGGATGGGTGAGATAGCCGATAAAAGCCTCGCGGCCGCGCGACATCAGCAAGTGTCCCGCCACCGCGCCTACCCCGGCGCTGATGAGGTCGGTGATGTCGGGGAAACGTCCGGGGATGAAGCCTTGCAAGGTTTCCAATACGGTGGCCGATACCAGGGCCAACCCCGTGGCCCAGGCGAGGCTATGCCGCACCGGCGATAAGTATGCCCAGGCGAATCCCAAGGGGACCCATGCCAACGAGTCTTCGAAAAAGCGCGCCAGGGCGAGAAAGGCGGTCGAAGAATATTCCGCCAGGAAAGGCAGCCAATTGAAGCGGCCCTGCCAGGCCCCGAAGCGGAAGGGATACATTTCCTTGCAGGCGACGGAAAAGAGCACGATGGCGAAGGCCACCCAGGCCGAAAACCAGGGGCGTCTCCGCCAGCCCTGGACGGGAACCAGCAGGGCTCCGGCCGCGGCGCCGAGGATCAGGATCAAACCATCCTGGGAAGTGGGCCCGCGCGAGGAGACTATCAATTGGGAGAGTTCCAGGATAAGGCCATAAGCCGCGGTAATCGTTCCGGCGATGAAGGCGAAACCCACCGGCACATGCCAACCCTTTTCCAGCCAGCCTTTTTCCGAACCCCTTTGTTTCAGCAAGCGTCCCAGAAAAACCGCCAATACCATTTGCCGGCCGGCGAAGACGAAATCGTCCGAAGGCCAGTTGAACGCCAAAGGATGTTCCAGCAGAACCCGGATTTTGCTTTTGAATTGGCTGAAGTCGAGAGTGAAGTCGAAAGGCGCCAGCTGGCCTACCAAAACCAGGACGGCGAAGAGCAGGGCGGGGTAGACCGCTTCGCTCTCCGCCAGCGCCCTGACCTCGGCGTGGGAGGCGAAGGCGTGGACCCATTTGCGCAGCAGGGCCGCCGCCAGAACGCCTAAGGCGCCGCCCAGGGTATTGAAAAAAATATCCGTCAGCGCGGGCGTGCGGGTATTCGATAAAATCTGCACGGCCTCAACCGACGCGCTGAGCAAACAGGCGCAAAGGACGAGGAGTAGGGCTTTCCATAATTTGGATTTGTCGCGTACCGCCGTCCAGCCTAAAAAGCCGAAAGGCAAAAAAAGCAGGATATTCTGCACGTCGTCGAAAAGTGAGTTGTCATAACCCGGAAGTAACGGATACCAATTGATGCGATTCAGGCGGCCGGCGATATGATCGGGGCTCAGGTTGAACGTGAAGGGGATGGTCGTGCCGTAAACGATGAAGGCGGCCGACACCAGGAAAAGCAGCCGGCTGAGCCGTTTGGGCGAAGTGGGGAACATCACGGGAAAAGGTGCTAATTTGGCAAAGGTATTCACCCTAGCCTCAACGGAGTTTCGCCATGGCACATACCTTGACCCCCCTTCCTTACGCCCACGACGCGCTCGAGCCTTTTTACGATAAAGCGACCCTGGAAATCCACCACGGCAAACACCATCAGACCTATGTGAACAACCTGAACGCCGCCTTGGAGGGCCATCCCGAATTGCAGGCCAAGAGCCTCGACGCTTTGCTCGCGGACTTGAACGCCATCCCCGAAACCATTCGCCGCAAGGTCATCAACCAGGGCGGAGGCGTCTGGAATCACAATCTGTTCTGGGCCGTCATGGGTCCGAATAAAGGCGGCGCGCCCACCGGCAAAATCGCCGACGCCATCCAGAACTCCTTCGGCGGCTTCGACGCCTTCAAGGCCAAGTTCAAGGAAAACGCGCTGGCCATGTTCGGTTCGGGCTGGACCTTTTTGCTGGTGACCAAGTCCGGCAATGTCGAGATCCAGAATTGGCCCAACCAGGAATGCCCCATTTCCCAGGGCCATAAGCCCGTGCTCGTCCTCGACGTCTGGGAACACGCCTATTACCTGAAATTCCAAAACCGCCGCGCCGACTGGATAGAGTCGTGGTGGAACGTGGTGAATTGGGATAAGGTGAACGAGCTGTACGCGGCGGCCAAGTAACGTGAAGGTTACAGGGGGAAGTCTCCCCCTCGGTCGAGCCTCCTCGGCGCTTCGCCGGGGCGGCTGATGTCGCCGCAATCCGGACGGGCTCGCAGAAGGTCCGTTGCGGCACGGCTGACGTTCGGCCGTGAAAACGGGGCTCGCGGGTCCTCGGCCAAGGTCTAACCCTGATGCTTTCGGCCTGCGGAGCGAGCCCGGTTTTCATGCGCTCACCGCCGTCCTTGCCTCTCTCCGCGTGACTCGGCGAAGGTTGCCAGGGGATCTTGACGCGAAACGCTGATGTCGCCGCAATCCGAGCGGGCTCGGACAGCCGCCTCTCCACAAGTTGCGAGGCGGAACTCGCCCGTTCGGTTGCGGCGACCGCCTTTCGCTTTGCTTTCCCCAGCGCGCTCTACACCGGGTCCCTGCGGCTATCCGCCGTAAGCATACCCCTGGAGCGAGGGCTGCGCCTGCGGGGTCTCGCCCTGCCCCCTCTACGGGGGCTTTGCCCCCGTAACGCCCCCAAATGGAAGGAAGCTAAGTCATGCCTATAGAGCTCAACTGGAAGGATGCTATGCCCAGACGAATTTTTTTGTTTTTGGTCCTATTAGGTATATGTCTCCCGTCTGTTTATGCGGTGGAAGCCGTCTGGCCGGAAAAAGTGCATTACAGGCATGCAGAGGTTTTAGGGCAAAGCGTTTTTTACCGCGAATCCGGTGAGTCGCATCAACAAACCCTAGTTCTCCTTCACGGATATCCATCTTCATCTCATGCCTACCGAGAGCTGATTCCCTTATTGTCAGGTCGGTATCATGTGATCGCGCCGGATCATATTGGCTCGGGGTTCAGCAGCAAACCCGATCCCGAATCTTTTGAGTACAGCTTCGAAGTATTGGCCAAGTATGTGGATGGGCTGCTCACCAAACTCAAAGTCGGAGAATACGTCCTGTATATGCAGGATTTCGGCGCACCTGTTGGCTTCAACCTGATGCGGATAAACCCTGAGAAAATAAAAGCCCTCATTGCTCAAAATGCCAATGCCTATCTGGAAGGCATTCCCTCTGAAAAACAGGATTTTTTCAAGTCCGCGCAAACGGATAAATCGCCCGAGAACCTGGCCAAGCTCTATGCATTCACAAGCCCGGAAGCGGTTAAGCTTAAACAATATCTAAGGGACGTTCATCATCATCCGGATATCATGAGCCCCGATACGTGGACGCATGATGGCCATTTTCTGTCCACCGATACGGAAAGGCGCATTCAAGTGGCGCTATTTCAGGACTACAAGACCAATCTCGACCGTTATCCGATTTGGCAAAAATTCATGCGTGAAAATCAATTCCCTCTGCTGCTGGTTTGGGGGGAGCGTGACCCCGTGTTTACGGCCGATGGCGCGCGAGCCTACTTAAAGGATTTGCCAAAAGCGGAATTGCACTTACTCGATGCCGGGCATTTTGCCGTCGAGGAAAAAGCCGTGGAAATTGCCCAATACATCACGAGATTCCTAGGCTATTCAAAAACATCGGGCACTATTTTGAAACAAAGCCGACTACTCCCTGAGCAGTGAGCTCCGACCATGTATTGTCACAGGGGGAAGTCTCCCCCTCGGTCGAGCCTCCTCGGCGCAGGGGCACGAATGGGAGCCCTCGGCGAAGGTTTCCAGGGGAGCTTGACGCGAAACGCTGATGTCACCGCAATCCGGGCGGGCTCGGGCAGCCGCCTCTCCACAAGTGGCGAGGCGGAACTCGCCCGTTCGGTTGCGACGACCGCCTTTCGCTTGACATTCCCCGGGCGCTCTCCACCGTGTCCCCGCGGCTATTCGCCGGAGGCGTACCCCTGGAGCGAGGACTGCGCCTGCGGGGTCTCGCCCCGCCCCCTCTACGGGGGCTTGCCCCCGTAACGCCCCCTTGTGGAATAGGCGGCGGCTAAAAGCTGCAAACCATCGGAAATCTTTAAAATTTCTAGGAATTAGGGGCGTCCTTGCCAACCGACCTAACCTACGGTATTATTGATGTTCGCTGTTCGTGAACAAGGAACATGGATATGGAGCTCAAACCGCAGGACCTGCTTGTTGCCCTTAAAGTGCTAACCAAGGGTCGCACTCCATGGAATCAACGAGAGTTGGCACATAGTCTTGGCATGAGCCTTTCCGAGGTAAATGGTGCCCTGAAGCGAGCTATTAAGGCGGGATTGATGATTGCCGGGGCATCGAAGAATGAGTCCCCGCAATCAGTCCCGTATGCTCTTCAGGAATTCATTCAACATGGTGTGAGGTACTCGTTTCCTGTTGAGAAGGGTACCATCACAAGGGGTGTCCCAAGTGGAACCGTTGGGGCGCAGTTGGAACACGAGTTTTCAAATTCAAAAGACAAAGAGATTCCTGTTTGGCCGTCACCGCATGGAAAAATAAGGGGGGTTGGGATAAATCCTCTTTATAAGTCTATCCCCAATATTGTGGAAAAGGAAGAAAACAGAGAACTGTACTCACTGCTCTCCTTAGTTGATATGATTCGTAAGGGCGGAGCCAGAGAAAGAAGCTTGGCATCGGAAGTCATTGTTAAAAAAATGGAAATGGCTTCAAATAATGTTTGATGTTCTAGAACGCTTGCAACAGGCGGCGGAAACACTTCCGGGCATTTTAAATAAACTTGTTTTTGTGGGTGGTGGCGTCACGGAGATTCTCATTACCGATTCCGCTGGAAGAAATCCAAGGCCGACTAAAGATCTGGATTGCATAGTGGAAGTTGCTTCACGCTTCCAATATTATAAGATCGAAGAATATCTGAGGAGTGCCGGATACTCGCATGATCAAAGCTTTCCCCCCACAATATGCAGATGGGTAAAAGGTTCTTTGATTCTAGACGTGATGCCAACAATCGAAGGAATACTTGGGTTTACAAATAAATGGTATGGCTGCGCCATTGATGAGCCCATGATTCACAAATTGCCAAGCCAAATGGAAGTCAACATTATTCGTGTTGGACCGATTCAAAAAAATGTTTCTATAAAATACCTGGTAGGAATAAGACAAGCCTGGCCCGCCGGCACTTGGCTTAGCCTCCTGGAATCTTGACGCGAAGCGCTGATGTCGTCACAATCCGGGCGGGCTCGCAGAAGGTCCGTTGCGGTACGGCTGACGTTCGGCCGTGAAAACGGGGCTCGCGGGTCCTCGGCCAAGGTCTAACCCTGGTGCTTTCGGCCTGCGGAGCGAGCCCCGTTTTCAGGCGCTCACCGCCGTCCCTCAGCCTTGCTGCGGAGTCGCGGGCAAAGATGGCGACGACTGCCGCCCCTCGCCTATATCCCCAGAGGACCCGGCGCAGGGTGAGTCTCCCATGTTTACGCGCCGGGAGGCATACCCCTGGAGCGGGGACTGCGCCTGCGGGGTCTCGCCCTGCCTCCTCTACCGGGGTTTTGCCCCCGTAACGCCCCCAACGGGATATAGGCGATGGCCGGTAAGCGCTAGACCCCGTAGTACTCGCGGTACCAGTCGACGAAACGGCCGATGCCGTCGCGGACCGTGGTGGCGGGTTTGAAATCGACCTCGGAGATCAAATCGTCGACATTGGCTTCGGTGTCGGGTACGTCGCCGGGTTGCAAGGGCAATAAATTCAGCTCGGCCTTTTTCCCGAGTTTCTCTTCCAGGGCCTTGATGTAGTCCAAGAGCTCGACGCTCTGGTTATTGCCGATATTGTGCAAACGGAAAGGCGCCTTGCTGGTGGCTGGGTCGGGATTCAAGCTGTCCCAGCCCGCATTCGACGCCGCCGGCTTCAGGGTGATGCGATAGACGCCTTCGACGATGTCGTCCACATAGGTGAAATCCCTTTTGTGATGGCCGTAATTGAAAACATTGATCGGCAAACCGGCCAGGATATTCTTGGTGAACAGGAAGAGGGCCATGTCCGGCCTGCCCCACGGTCCGTAAACGGTAAAGAATCTCAAGCCGGTGGTGGGGATGCGGAATAAATGGCTGTAGGAGTGGGCCATCATCTCATTGGCCTTTTTGGTGGCGGCGTAAAGCGTGAGCGGGTGGTCGGCGGCTTCGTGAATGTCGAAGGGCATATGGGTATTCGCCCCGTAAACCGAACTCGTCGAAGCATAGGCCAAATGCTCGACCGGGAATTTCCGGCACGCTTCCAGGATATTCAAAAAACCGATGACATTGGCGTCGACATAGGCCCGGGGGTTTTCCAGGCTATAGCGCACGCCCGCCTGGGCGGCGAGGTTAACGACATGGGTGGGGCGGTGCTTTTCGAATAGCGCCGTCACCGCCTCCGTTTCGATCAAATCGATCGCGGCGAAACTGAAATTCGCGTCCCGCTTCAATAAGCCCAACCGGGCTTCCTTGAGCTTGGGGTCGTAGTAGGGATTCATATTGTCGAGGCCGACGACGCGGTGGCCGCGGGAAAGGAAGAGTCGGCTCAGGTGAAAGCCGATGAAGCCGGCTGCGCCGGTAACGAGGACGGTCGAAGATGTCATCGCCGAAATGGTAGGAATTCCGGCGTCTCTTGCTACCTTGTGCCCGGCAACTAGTTTTACTCCCATGAGCGCGTCCCCCTTATCCGCCGACCAGATTCTCGCGGCCCTAAAAGCGGTCAAGGATCCCGATTTGCACCGGGACATCGTCGATCTCGGCTTCGTCAAAAACCTCACCATTGATGGCGGCAAGGTCAGCTTCGACGTGGAATTGACCACGCCCGCCTGCCCGGTCAAGGAAGACCTGAAAAAGCAATGCCATGAATTCGTTTCCCAGCTTCCCGGGGTCGAATCGGTGAATGTCACCATGACGGCGCAGCCGGTGAAAGCCGTGGGCGGCAAGCGCACCGAATTATTGCAAAAGGTCAGGCATGTCCTGGCCGTCGCTTCGGGCAAGGGCGGCGTCGGCAAATCCACGGCTACGGCGAATCTCGCGCTGGCTTTGGCGCAAACCGGCGCCAAGGTCGGGGTGCTCGACGCCGACATTTACGGCCCGTCCATGAACATGATGTTCGCGGTCAAGGAAGCCCCGGTGTTGGACGACAAGCAAAAGCTCCACCCCGTCATCGTCAACGGCATCAAAATCGTCTCCATGGCCATGTTCGCCGACGATGAAAAGCCGGTGATTTGGCGCGGGCCCATGGTCTCGCAAATGATCCAGAATTTCGTCCATAACGTGGTTTGGGGCGAGTTGGACTACCTGCTCATCGACATGCCGCCCGGCACCGGCGACGTGCAATTGACCTTGACCCAAAGCGCCCCGCTATCCGGTGGCGTCATCATCACCACCCCGCAGGACGTTTCGGTTTTGGACGCCAAAAAAGGGTTGAAGATGTTCCAGCGCGTGTCGGTTCCGGTCTTGGGAATCGTCGAAAACATGAGCTATTTCATTTGCGACCAATGCGAGAAGAAGCACTATATCTTCCGTGAAGGCGGAGGAAGACGCATCGCCTCTTCCTTGGGCCTGCCTTTTCTGGGGGAAATCCCCCTCGAATCCGAGGTCGCCGTCGGCGGCGATTTGGGCCAGCCCATCGTCAAACGGGCGCCGCAGTCCGCTTCGGCCCATGCTTACCGCGATATCGCGGGCGGGGTAGCCGCCCAATTGTCCATTTTGACGGCCGCGACCGGCGATGTGCTCGGTGACTACGAGTATACCTGGGAAGAATTGCCTCGGGTCATGGCATGAAGATCACCGCGCCCGTCCGGATAGCGCGCATTGGCGACACCCATTTGCGCATCGAATGGAATGACGGATCCCGGGATGACTTTTCCGTGGTGGCGTTAAGGCAAGCCTGCCCTTGCGCCGCTTGCGTCAATGAATGGACGGGAGAAAAGCTGCTGGATCCCAAGTCCATTCCCGCCGATGTCAAACCGGTTAAAATTGTCTCGGTCGGGCGCTATGCCATGGGAATTCATTGGAGTGACAGGCATACCACAGGTATATTCGCTTACGATTATTTGAAGAATTTAACGGTTAAATGACGCTAATCACCGGATTCGGGCCCCCAGGTTGACATTTGGGCGGCTTACGGCCACAATGAAACCGTCAGGGAGAAAGCGCTACCGTTCTAAACCGTACGATAGGGGTGGAGTTTAAACCGATATCCGGATGACAGTTGGATTTTAAGGCAAAATGACCCGGTCTTGTGGGCCAGGTCGTTTGGGTTGTAAATTTCTTCGACAGGTAAGAGCTAGGTTACGAGGGATGCAAATTCGTGGTTGATTATAACGAGCAGCTTTATTTCCGCGACCTTTATCGCCATGAAGTCATCACTCCGGATGAAGAGAAGGAGTTGGTGCTCAAGGTCAAGGTCGGCGATGCCCGTTCCCTGAACCGCCTCATCCTCGGCAATTTGCGTTTCGTGGTCTCCATCGCCAGGCGCTACCAAGGCAAGGGTCTTTCCTTGCTGGAGCTGATCAACGAGGGAAATCTCGGGCTGTATAAAGCCGCCAAGCGTTACGACCCCAGCCGCGAGGTGAAATTCATTTCCTATGCGGTCTGGTGGATAAGGCAGAGCATCCAGAAGGCGCTGTTCGAGCAAGTCGGCGCCGTGCGCGTGCCCCCCAATAAATTGGCCCTGGTCAATAAGTTCAAGAAAGCCCTGGTGCAAAACGGCGGCGATTACGAAAAGACGGTCAACCTACCCGACTTCGTCGATCACGAAAGGGAAATCGCCGAGGTGATGGAGAAAATCGCCGACGTGTCGCTCAACGCGCCCATCGGCGCCGACAGCGATGGACGCGATCCCGTCACGACCTTGATGGACGTGCTGGGGAATGAGGGCAACCAGGAACCCGACAATGAGAAAGCCGAGCTCGCCCGCGTCATCGACTCGGTGCTCGGGCAAATGAGCGAGCGCGAGGAAAAAGTGCTGCGCATGTATTACGGCATCAATTACTCGCGCGAATTCACTTTGGACGAAATCGGCAAGGAACTCAAATTGACGCGCGAACGGGTGCGGCAAATCAAGAATAAGTCCCTGCGCAAGCTCTTGCGCTCCAAGGAAAGCAAGGATAAGCTGCTTCCTTTCGTATCCGAGCCCTGAGCACCTCCGGCCGGAAAATCAACCCAGCGATCTCAATAGCCGATGCAGGGCGGTGATTTGTTTGCGCAAAGCCTTGGCTTCGGCCACCGCCTTTTTCAGTCCGCGCGCCAGTTTCGCGCTCGGGGCCGCCGCCGCGCCGGCGTAACGGGCGGGTTTCGCGCCGGAACGGTTCATCCAGCGCCGCAAGGCGATATAGGAGACGTTGAATTTTTTGCAGGCCGCGGAGATGCCGCCCCGCCCCCGGCTGTCGACGAAGGCCAGTATTTTTTGTTTTTCCGCTTCGCCGTAACGTTTGCCGGTATTTCCCTTTTTAATACTCTTTTTCGCCATGGCTATACCCACCTTCTTTCGGCTTAACCTGGAAAACCGGACATGATCGTGGTCAGCCGATTATCCAAAAATACCGGTGGGTGAGCAAGGAATGAGGGCGAGCGTGGGCTTAAGCGATCCCATTCCCGGACTGCGGCTTGGCCGTATCCGTCCCTTTGCCGATCCCGCCGGGATGGACGCGCTGATGGAAAGCCTGAAGGCGTCGCCGCAACGCGAGCGCTCGGATGCCCTGATGGCCCTGATCCACCTTTGGCATGACCATTGGGATGAGGCTCATGCCTTGGTGCAAAACCACGAAGGCCATGCCGATTGTGACTTCGTGCACGGCATGGGGCATAGGCGCGAGGGCGATTTCGCCAATGCGAAGTATTGGTTCGACGGGGCTGGCCATCATCCGGCCTTGAAAGCCGTCGCGGGCGCGGCGGATTCCCATGGGGCGGGAAAACCCGAATGGCGCGCCCTCTTGATCCGCGATTCGCTTTGGCAGCCCAAGGCATTTGTGGATTTGGTGAAAGCCCATCCCCGGGACGAGGATTTGATTTCCCTGCAAGCTTTGGAATTTCGGGCTTTGGCGGATCTTTGGTGGCCTTAATGGGAAATGCATTCCGGATTACGCCTCGGCTCCAGGCGTGAATGGGGCTGGTTGGGGTAAATTCTCCCCTTCCAACGTCTTAGCGAGAACGCCGGCAGGCTTCTAGGCCACCAAATAAGGCGTTTTGGCAGTTGGGTCGATCAGGGGAGAGGCGAGTTATCATGCAGGTCGCAAAAAAGTTCGGTTTCCTGTTGGGCGTTTTTCTCGCCTTGGGTTTTCTGCCAAGCGTGCAAGCCCAGGTGGACGTCGATAAGACTTGCGCCACTTGCGGCCGCCGCCAATTGGATTCGCTGAATCTTTCCCCCCGCAATATCCGCGTCAACCAGGTGGGTTATTTGCCCCAGGATCAGCGCAAGCGTGCCTTCGTGGCCAATGCCAAGACGACGACCTTTCAAGTCATCAACGCCGATACCCGCACCTCGGCCTATCAAGGCAATTTGACCTCGCTGGGCACCGTCACCGAAGGCGGCATGGATATCCACGGCTATTTCAACAGCATCAACGAGCTTTATAACCTGAAGCGCCCGCCGGCGAGCGTGGCCTTGTCGCTGGCGGATTTTTCCCCGCTGCAAACCCCCGGCCGGTATTTCATCGTCTCAGGCGTGGATACCTCCAGCACTTTCACCCTCGATCCCCAGATTTACAACCATATCTTCACCACGACCTTGCAGTTTTTCGGGGCCCAGCGCTGCGGGCCCACCGATAGCTGGTTTCACAAGGACTGCCACCTCAAGGACGGCAGCGCCCTGGGGGCGGCTTTTACCGGGGCCTTGGCGGGCGGTTGGCACGATTGCGGCGACCACGGCAAGTACAGCGAAACCGTCGCCTATTCGGCCTTGGTTCTGGCCATGACCTATGCCTATTGGCCGCAAAAAGGCGAGGATTTTTACGGTTCCTCCTATAACGACACCTTGCCTTTCGGCACCGACGGCATTCCCGACGTGCTCTTCGAAGCCAAGGTCGGGGCGGACTATATCCTCAAGCTCTACAAGGCCAGCGTCGCCAATGGCCTGCTCGCCAAGGGCGACATGTATCACAGCGTGGGCAATGGCCCCGGCATGGACCATGAGTATTGGGACGTGCCGGAAAACCAGGAAGCCCAGCCGCTGGGACGGGGCGGCCCCGATCGCCCGGTCACGGCCGGCATCGGCAGCAATGTCGCCGGCATGTTCGCCTCGGCGCTCGCTTTTTTCGCCTGGGGTTGGGAGCCTTTCAATCCCGCCTATGCCAAGGAATGCCTGAACGCCGCCAAGGATATTTACGCCAAGATCGTGATAGCCCGCCGCGGCACTTCCACCACCAATCCCTGTTGCTATACCGGCGGGGGACCGAGCAAGGACGACGAGGCCTTGACCGCCCTGGCGCTTTGGTTCGCGACCAAGGATACGACGTATAAATACGACTTGCTCGACAACCCCGCCTTGGGACGCGCGCCTCTCTCGGTTTTCAATGACGGCGAATTCCCTTATGGGTTATTGGGCAATTCCCCCTTCCATACCGGTTGGCCCACCGATTACCAGAATAATTACGCCTTCACCCTTTATGGCCTGGCCAAATTGATAGTCAACACCCATGCGCAGGCGGCCGAATACGGGATCAGCCCGGTCGTGGCAGACTCCCTGAAAAAAGACGCCCTCGTCGCCCTCAAGAAAAACATCTCCGACGGCAGCAATGGCAAGGACCGCACGGTCAACCCGGCTTTCGGGGTCGATCCGCCCTACAACGGCGTCTGGACCTCCATCGATTGGGGTTATAACCGCTACAACCTGGGAACCGTCATCGAGCTCTTCATGTATTGGGATCTCACCGGCGAAAAAGATTTTTACAACATCGGCATCGACAATATCAATTACAATCTCGGCCTCAATCCCTGGGACATCAGCTTCATCATGGGCGCCGGGGACAAGAATTTGCAGCACCCGCACAATCGCGCCGCCAATCCCGAAGGCTATAATGCCGGCGGCTTTCCTTACGAGTACAAGGTGCCCAAGGGGGCCTTGATGGGCGGGGCCAAGCCCGATTCCATCCTGGTGGATTTCTGGCGCGACTATATCAATACGGAAACCTGCATTGACTTCTCCGCCCAAATCGCCATACCGGCGCAAATGCTGGCCGAGGATTTGCCTGAAGACAAAGAGGGTCCGAAATTCCGCAACGTCAATGTCATTCCCGAGGATGTGCGCGCCACCGTGTCCTGGACCACGGACGAGCTTTCGCGCGATACCTTGTTTTTGCTCGACGGGCCCGGGGGAAGGCTATTGCAGGCCGTGAGTCCGGATACCTTGGCCAAATCGAAGCGTTTGGTTTTGCTCAATCTGACGCCTTCCACCACCTATTACTTCTGGTTCAAGGGCATGGACATCCGCCGCAATGTCACCGAGGACAAAAATGGCGGCGCCTATTACCGCTTCACCACCCTCGCCGGCCCCAAGCCTCCCCCGCAAATCACGGGCGTCAAGGTTTGCAATGAGACCCATGAACAAGCCACCGTGACCTGGTGGACGCGCAATGGCCAATACGACAGCCGCGTCGATTACGATCTCGCCTCCCAGGCGGGCCCGCCGACCAAGGTCAAAGAGCCCGATGACAGCGGCCTGCCGACGGTTTTCCACGCCGTTACCTTGGATGGCCTCGACGCGGCCACGGCTTATAAATACAGCGTCACTTCCAAGCCGCTTACCGACGACAGCAGCGGCAACTATTACCGGTTCCGCACCACCCAGGTGCTGGTCGATTACGATATCCGCGTCAAGGCCACCAATAAGGCCCAGCAGCCGGGCGGTTTCCAGGCCTATATCGACATCACCAATAACGAGCAAAAGCCGTATACCGGCGTCGAGTTGCGCTTTTACTTCACCGCCGACGACGCGACCGCGGCGGGGCTGACCGCCAAAGGGAATGATCACCAATTGCGCGGCGTGGGCGGTTCGAATATCGGCATCGAGGTCGCTTTCGGCACCAATGGCGACGGCCGGCCGGTCAAATTGGCGGGCTTTACCGATCAGTGGTATTTCCCCATCGTGATCAAGAGCACCTTGCCGGTGGCGGGACGGGCCAGCATCGACTTGCAGATTTTCACGGGCAATGCCTGGACCAACTATCCGTTTTCGGCCATGACCGGAGCCTGGTCGGTGCGCGGGCATACGGCCCCGCCCGATCCGGTGGCTTTCGCCGGCGTGGATTTCAACCCGGCCTTGAACGGCCAGTATGTCGGCCCCGAACCCATCGAGAAAATCAATGGGCAGAATGTCGTCTCCTATGTCGAGACCCAGTATATCAGCGCCTATTACGAGGGCGTTCATGTTTTCGGTTATGGCCCCGACTACGTCACCGACGTCATCCAGAAAAAGCGCGTGGCGCAATTGGCGTTGACCGCGCCGGTCGTGAGCCCGTTGGATAAAATCGATATCAGGCAGGAGCAAAAGCCCGTCCTCATGGTGGCCGGGCAGGCCTCGGTTTCACCCGACGGCGTCATCGACGAGATCTGGATGAACGGCAACCCCCTGCCGGCTTCTGACATCACCTCCGAGGCCGACGGCAGCGCCAGCTTCTCGGCGGGCCTCGACTTGGCCGAAGGCGCCAATTATTTCGACATCGTCGCTTTCGACACCGAGCATTGCGTATTCGCCTCCCAAAAAATGGCCGTGAATTGGATCAAGGCTCCTCCTCCGCCGCCCGATACCGTTAAACCCGTGGCCGCCACGCCCCCTTCCAAGACCAGCCGTGATCCTTTTCCGGTGGCCTTGGCCACGCCGACGGCCGGCGCCACGATATGGTATACCCTCGACGGCAAGGATCCCAAGCCCGGGGAAGCGGGGACGACGGAGTATAAAGGCCCCATCCAAATCACCCAGCCTTCGGTCACCGTGAAAGCCATGGCCACCAAGGCCGGTCTGATACCCAGCGGCATCACGACGGAAACCTATGCCATCCTTCCCTTCCGGCTGATAGCGACGCGGTCCGCCTGGCTGCGCGATGGAAACGCCGACGGTTATGCGGACGCGCTAGTCCTCGCCATCGACATGAGCGAAGGTCCTTTGGATTTACCCCTGGTTCTGGCGCAATTGCAAAGCGCGAAGTTTTCCGGGTCCGCTTTCGCCTTCGACCCGGCGGGCTTGATCGCCGCCCTGGCGCCCGATGCCGGCGGCAATCCCCAAGGACTGCGGGGCGACTCCTTGGTTTTGCCCCTGGCGACCAATGCCTTGGCGGTGGTCAATGGCCTCTCCGATCTGAGCATCGCTCTGCCCGCAGCTCCCCAAGACGGACTCCTGGCCCCGGGAAAGCTGGCTTTGAAAGACGGGGTGGCTCCCGTGCTGCGCGCCGCGGTGCTGCATCGGCGCGATCCCGCGCTCGCCGCTGCCCCGGACACCTTGGTGGTCGTTTTCAATGAAACCCTTTCCCCCTCGGTCCTGCAGGGAAAACTCTTTTCCGCCCTTCATGTCTCGGCGGGTTCGGCTTATTCCTTTACCGTGGCCTCCGGCGTCCCCCGGCCCGCCACTCTGGTCTCGGGCGTCGAGGCGGCCTATGCCTTTATCGTCACCTCGGCGACCGACGCCAATGGGCAACCCGTGGTTCCCGAAAGCGGCGATTCGCTATGGATCAATACCGCGGCCGGAGTCGGCGATACCGCCGGCCAAGTCCAGGCGCATCCCGGAAACCGGCGCGTGGCATTGCGCCTGGCCCTCCCGCTGAGCATTCGCATCGGTCCCACCTCCACCGGCGGCGTGGCCCATGTGCCCACTCCCGGACCCCTGGATCCGACCTGGTCGGTCATCGCCACGGGCGGCGGTGAAATCGGGGCGCCCGGAGGAGCGCGCGTGCCGGTGCGGGATAATGCTGATCCTTCGCGCTTCGGCGGATTGACGGTGGAGGCCTCGGCGCCATTCCGGCTGTCGTTGCGGATATTCTCCAATCTCGGCCAAAGCGTGTCGGGCCTCGCCCTCGTGCTCGACGAAGCGGAATTCGCCCGTTTGCCGATACTGCCGAATGGTTCGCGCCGGTTCACCTTGCTGTGGAATGGCCGATCGCAAGAGGGTCAATTGGCCGGTACCGGCGCTTACATTTATTCCTGGAATGTTTCCAGCACGGATAATGAAGGCCGGGCGGTTTCCCAAAGCGATCAAAAGATTTACGGCCTGCTCCGGTACGAATGACGTCCTGATCGCTTGCTGAGGCAAGGAAGATCATGCTCATTCACGAAGACTTCGTCGATTTAACCACTCCGACCGGCGTCATGCGCGCCCATCGGTTCATGCCCGTGGGCGCCGCCGGGCTCAGCGGCGCCAAGGCCCGGCCCGGCATCGTGCTTTTCAGCGAGATCTATCAGGTCACCGGGCCGATACGTAGGACGGCCCGCCAATTGGCGGGGCAGGGGTTTTTGGTGGTGTGCCCCGAAGTCTACCACGAATTCGAGCCCCTGGGCTGCGCGCTCAACTACGACAAGGAAGGCACGGATAAAGGGAACCGTTACAAGGTGGAAAAAGAGGTTTCCGCCTTCGACGCCGATGCGGAGGCTTGCGTCCGCTATCTGAAGCAAGAAAGCCTCTGCGACGGCCGCGTCGGCGCCATGGGCATATGCCTCGGTGGACATCTCGCCTTCCGCTGCGCCATGCTGGACGGCGTATCCGCCGCCGCCTGCCTCTATCCCACCGATATCCATCAGGGTTCATTGGGCCTGGGCAAGCAAGACGACACCCTTTCCCGCTTGCCGGAATTGAAGGCGGAGATGTTGATGGTCTGGGGAAAGGAGGATCCGCATATACCCCAAGCCGGCCGCGATCTCATTCACCGCGCCATGCTGGCGGCGGCATCGGATTTCACCTGGCATGAATTCCATGCCCAGCATGCTTTTATCCGCGATGAAGGCTATCGCTATGACCCGGCCCTGGCGGAATTGGTCATGGGTCTGGTCCTGGAACTTTTTCGCCGGAAATTGGGGTGATCCGGTATTTTTAGCCGGAAAAGCGGGTTTCTAACCTCAAAACTGCCAAATTCTCCCCCAGCGTTTATCTTGCGCCCAGGAGACACACTATGAGAAAATACCTGCCTTTCATCGGAATTTGCGTCGCGGCAAGTTTTACCGCCAGTTTCGCGCTGCTGAACGAAGAGGGTGCCGTTGGGCTTGCAAGAATCCAAAGCGCCCAAATGCCCGAGGATTTGACTCTCGGCGTCGGTCTTTACAACCGGCTCATCAATTCCGGCGACTTGCCCGATGCTTTCGACAGCTATCTGGGAGACAATGGCGTCCGGGATCGAGGCGTCGCCAAAACCGCCTACCTGTTCGCTTCCGATCACACCGTGGGATTGAGCCTCTCCGGCGGCCGGTTTTTCGAAGTGAATGCCGCCATGCCGCTTTATTACCAGGATTTATCCATGTCGAACCGCGAAGTCTCGGGGGTATTCCAAGGCGATTTGCGCCTGGGAGTGCAATTGGGCCGAGCTTTCGGAACCGCCAATAAGCCATGGGCCTTGGGCATTCAATTGGGCGGAACCTTGCCCACCTCCGATCCGGGTTCGGGTCCCGTTCCCCGCCGCCTGGAGGAAAACCCAGCCAGTACCGTCCCTTATGCCAACGGGTCGCGCGCGGGAGGCACCGATCGCGGCGACTTGCGCACGGGACTGGCCTTGACCTATGACTGGGAATTGGCCGCCAATCCCGCTCCTTTCGCCTTCACCGCCAATGTCTATACCCGCACCACTTCCTTTCTCACCAGCCGGGACGACGACTTCTACGACGTCCTCGGATGGGGCGCCGTGCTGGAAGTGCGCCCCGCCGCCGGTTTGACCGCTTTCATCGAATACCTGCATGAAGGCCGCGTCGAGGAGGATTTGCCCGCCAATACCGAGCTCAATGACGTCGGCCTGGGCTTGGGTTATCAATTCGCCAGCGGCATCGGCCTCATCGGCGGAGCCGCCTGGGGCATCAACAATGACGGCACCGCGGCCACCCGCTTCACCAATTCCGATGGCGACGATCCCATCGACTTCCGCGTCAAGGGAACCCCGGACGCGCAGGTCTATGTCGGCATTTCCTGGCAAGGGAAAATCGGCAATCTCGATCCCGACAAGGACGGCATCGTCGGCAAGCTCGACAAGTGCCCCAAGGAAGCTGAAGACCAGGATGGCTTCGAAGATCAAGACGGTTGCCCGGATCTCGACAATGACAAGGACGGCATAGCCGACTTGAAGGACCAATGTCCCAACCAAGCCGAGGATGTCGACGGCTTCCAGGACGATGACGGCTGTCCCGATCTCGACAATGACGGCGACGGTATCCCGGATGACCGCGATCAATGCCCGGTGGCCGCCGAGGACAAGGATGGCTTCGCCGATGATGACGGCTGCCCCGACATCGACAACGATAAGGACGGCATTCCCGATTCCCTCGATCAATGCCCCGCCGAACCCCAGGGCGTCAATGGCAAGGACGGCTGCCCGCTCCGCGACGCGGACATGGACGGCGTGACCGACGACAAGGACAAATGCCCGGACGAGAAGGAAGTCGTCAACGGCTACCAGGATAACGACGGCTGCGCCGACAAGGCCCCCATCGAAGAGAAGACCCTGGTGCTGAAAGGCGTCAATTTCGAAACCGGCAAAGCCACCTTGACTCCCGAGTCCATGCCGGTTCTGGACGACTTGGTCAACCAATTGCAAGCCAATACGGCCATTACCCTGGAGGTTTCGGGCCATACCGACAGCCGCGGCAATGCCGCCAATAACCAATTGCTTTCCCAGCAACGCGCCCAGTCGGTCGCCGATTACCTGGTCAGCAAGGGTGTCGCCAGGGAAAGATTGACCGTCAAGGGTTATGGTTCAGCCAAGCCGATAGCCAGCAACAAGACCGCCGAAGGCCGGTTGCAAAACCGTCGCGTCGAGTTTAACCGAACCAAGTAAGCCTCATTTCGGGGGTGGCGGGAGCCTGAGTCCCGCACCCCCGCTTTTTTACCGCGTTTTCTGTCGCTTTGTCCCGTTCCAGCCCCCGGTTTTTCAATGGTTGGGCGGGTCAATCATTACCTTTCCACTTTCCATGCAACCTTATTCCCTACCCGATGCCTGGGGTCGATTTGGACCTTATGGCGGAAAATTCGCCCCCGAAGTCCTCATGCCCGCCCTGGAGGAGCTGGAAGGCTTTTTCCGCAAGGTCAAGGACGATGCCGCATTCCAGGCCGAGCTCGCGGATTTGCTGCGGGATTTCGTCGGACGCCCATCGCCGCTTTATTTCGCGGAAAGGCTCACCGACCGCTGCGGCGGCGCGCGCATTTACCTGAAACGGGAAGACCTCAACCATACCGGCGCGCATAAGATCAACAATGCCGTGGGCCAAATCCTCATCGCCCGGCGCATGGGCAAGACGCGCATCATCGCCGAGACCGGAGCCGGACAACACGGGGTGGCCACCGCCACCGCCGCCGCCCGCTTCGGCATGGAATGCGTGATTTACATGGGCCGGGTGGACATGGAGCGGCAAGCTCCCAATGTTTACCGCATGCGCCTGCTGGGCGCCGAAGTGGTGCCCGTGGACAGCGGCAGCATGACCTTGAAAGACGCCATCAACGAGGCCATCCGCGATTGGGTCACCCATATCGACAATACCCATTACATCTTCGGTTCCGCCCTGGGTCCCCATCCTTACCCGCTCATCGTCCGCGAATTCCAGCGCATCATCGGCGAGGAAACCGCCGCGCAAATGATGGAGAAAGAAGGTCGCCTGCCCGACTGGCTCGTCGCTTGCGTCGGGGGAGGCAGCAATGCCATCGGGCTGTTCTGGCATTTCCTGGACAAGCCGGAAGTGAAAATGGTCGGCGTCGAGGCGGGAGGCGAAGGCATAGCCTCGGGCAAGCACGCCGCGCGCTTCGAAGGCGGGACCTTGGGCATTCTCCACGGTACCCGGAGCTATCTCCTGCAAACGCCCCAGGGGCAAATCGCCGAAACCCACAGCATCTCGGCCGGGCTGGATTATCCGTCCATCGGTCCCGAGCACGCCTATTACCGGGACCAAGGGCGCATCACCTATTGTTCGGCCACCGACATGGAAGCTTTGGACGCATTCCATGCCCTTTGCCGTCTCGAAGGCATTATCCCCGCCCTGGAAAGCGCCCACGCCATCGCCCATGCCCTCAAACTGGCGCCCACCTTGCCCAAGGAAGCCTTGATGGTGGTCAATCTCAGCGGCCGCGGCGACAAGGATATTCAGACCGTGATGCAAAGCGAAGAGCCCTCCCCGGTCGGCTCCGGATCCTCGGCGGAAAAAATCGAACCATGGGCCAAACGATGAACCGCATCGACGCGGCTTTCGCGAGGCTGAACGGCAAGAAACAAAAGGCTTTCATCCCCTATATCGCGGCGGGGGTCCCCGGACGCGACGAGACGGTGCAAATCGCCTTGAGCCTGGAAAAGCTGGGAGCCGACATCCTCGAATTGGGCTACCCCTTTTCCGATCCCATGGCCGACGGCGTCGTCAACCAATTGGCCGCCAACAAGGCCTTGGAATTGGGCGTGGACGACGCGGCCTATCTCGACATGGTGCGGAAAATCCGCGCGAAGTCGCAAATGCCCATCATCGTTTTCTCTTATCTCAATCCGATTTACCGGCTGGGTTTGCGGCAATTCGCGGGCCGCGCCAAGGCGGCCGGAGCCGACGGTTTCCTGCTGGTCGACATGCCCGCCGAGGAGGCGGACGAAATCGTCGCGATTTGCCGGGATCTCGACATGCGTTTCATCTTCCTGGCCGCTCCCACCACCACCCCGGCGCGGTTGCAGCGCATCCTCGAAATGGGAAGTGGATTCCTCTACTACATCTCCCGTACCGGCATCACCGGCGAACGCGACAGCTTCCAGGCGGATTTCGAGACCAAACTGTCCGCGGTGAAAAAAGCGGCGGGCATGCCGGTGGTCGTCGGCTTCGGCCTATCCACCGCCGAACAGGTCCGCAAGGTCTGCTCCCTCTGCGACGGAGCCGTGGTGGGATCCGCCTTGGTCCGCCGGACCCTGGCCGACAAGCCATTCAACGAAATGTTGGGCGACATCCAGGCCGTGGCTTCGGCCCTGATAGCGCCTACCAAGGAGACTTGGGGAAACTGAACCATGGATTTAAGCGATTGGCGACAGAAAATCGACAGCCTCAACATGGAATTGCTCAAACTATTGAACGAAAGGGCCAAGTGCGCCCTGGCCATCGCCGCGGTCAAGAAGGACAAGAACCTGGCCATTCACGATCCCGATCGCGAAAGGCAGGTTCTCGACGTGGTCGCCGGTGAGAATCCCGGCCCGCTCTCCGACGAAAGCGTCCGCCGGATATTCGCCTGCATCATTCAGGAGCATCGCCGGCTCGAGGAATTGACCCCTTGATCCTTCCCCAGCACGGCCATGGCGGGGAAGCGGCCTCCCCCGAAGTCCTGCCGACGCCCTTGAGTTCGCCCAAGCCCGGGGATAAGCCGGGCCGTTGGCCCGGCGTCATCACCGTGGTCGGCCTGGGATTGCTGGGCGGATCTTTATGCGAGGCGGCCCGGAGACGATTCCCGGGCGTCACCCTCATGGGCGTCAGTTCGGCCGCGACGGTCAAGCAAGCGCTTTCCGAAGGCGTCATCGACGAAGGCGGACCTTATGAAAGGTTGAACGCTTTCGCCGCCGCCGCCGATTTGGTTTTCCTGTGCACGCCCATCGACCATATCCTGGGCATACTCCGGGCATGGGCGGACAAGCCTCCGGCTTTCCGTGAAGGCGCGGTGGTTTCCGACGTCGGCAGCACCAAATCCATCATTTGCGCCGCCGCCGCCCAAGCGTTTGAGGCTTCGCGGGCGGCCTTCGTCGGATCGCATCCCATGGCGGGAAGCGAGCGCAGCGGTTTGGGAGCGCGGGACCCCCATCTCTTCGAAAACGCCTGCTGGATCTTATGCCCCGAGAATTCCACCCCGCCGCCCGCCCTGCAAAAGCTTTCCGGCTTCGTGGCCGCATTGGGGGGGAGGCAAGTCATGCTCGAGCCGGAGAGGCATGACATGGCCGTGGCCCACGTTTCCCACCTGCCGCAATTGCTGGCCAGCGCCTTGGCGGCCTTCGTGGGAAGCCGACCCGCCTTGGCCGAGTCGGGATTGCAAATCGCCGGCGGCGGTTTCCGCGACATGACGCGCCTGGCGGCTTCGAGTTTCGAGGTTTGGAATCCCATCCTGCGGACCAACCTGGCCCAAGTGCTTTCCGCTTTGGACGGGTATCGCGAATCCCTCGGGGCCCTGGAAACGGATTTGCGGAAAGACAATGCCGGCGCGGTATTCTCGGCGGGCCAGGAATTGCGGTCCCGGCTGCAAACCCACCGCAAGGGCCTCACCCACACCCTCAGCGAAATCGTGGTGGATCTCGAAGACAAGCCGGGAGCTCTATTGGCCGTATTGCAGCCCCTGGCCGAAGCTGAATTGAATGTCCTCGATTGTGAAATATTGAAAGTGCGCGAAGGCGAAGAAGGCGTATTGATGCTGGCTTTCGCCCACGAGCAAAGCGCCGAAACGGCCTTGCTGCTTTTGCAGGACGCGGGCCTCACGGCGCGCCGCCGCTGAAAGGACGGCAGGAAAATGGAAATGACCGCGATGGAAACCTTACCTTCCCACGACTTTCTGGAATCGCGGACCCTGGCGTTCAAGCGGGCGAAAAGGCTGCGGGGCATGCCCGCGCTCACGGGCGATCACGGCGTCGCTTACCAGGCCCTGGCGCTGGCCAGCCTCGCCGAAGGTTCGACGCGCATCGACAACCTTCCCGATACTCCCGCCATGCGCGAGGCGCTGGACGGTTTCGCCGCGCTGGGTCTTTTGCGCAGCGAGATGCTGGACGGGCAAGTCATCGTGCATGGCGGATCCCTGGGCAGCGAGCCCGCGGTCCCCGAGGGCGGCATCACGGTCCGCGACGAAAACCTGGCCCTGATTCTGGGCGGGCTTATCCGCGGCCGTGAAATCCCGGCGCGGCTGGTATTGGACGGGCATTCCATCGGAGCCGACGTCGCGGGAATCCTGGCCACGTCGGAGCCGGGCAACCCCCAGGCGGCCAAGCTGGAAAAGGCGCGGTTGACGGGTTTCAGGCCCCGGACCCTGCAATGGGACGACGCCCAGGCGAAAATCTTTTTGATCCACCAGGCGCTCGCCGACAAAAAACCCCTCCATCTGGAATTGAAGCGGCCGGGCTGCGACGCCCTGGAAACCCTGATCGCCCATTTCCACGGCCCCTTGCAAATCGACAAGGGCGAACCTCCCGAAGGCGACGAATTGGCGCGCCGCATCGCCAGGCAAATGAAAGCCTCCGGCAATCACGATGACAGCGTTCATTACAAGGTGGCCGGCGACGCGGAATTGAAACCCAATGCCTTGACCTTGCCGCGCGACATTCACCAGGCTTCGCTTTGGGCCTTGCTGGCGGTTCTCATCAAGGGATCCGATTTGGTTTTGGAAAACGTTTTGCTCAATCCTTCCCGCGCCGGTTTCTTTTCCGCCTTGCGGCGCATGGGCGCCGACCTGGAAATCGTCACCCGGCGCGAAAAGCACGGCTTCGCCTACGGGCAGGTGCGGGTGCGGGGCAGCGAGCTCATCGCCAAGCGCTTCGACGCGGAGGCGCTTTCCGGCATGCGCGACGAGGCTTTTTTATTGACGGTCGCCGCGGCCTTCGCCGAAGGGGAAACCATCATCCGCGACGCCACCTTCATGCGCGGCTACCGGGTGGACTTGTTGAAGTCCTTCCTGGGGGCTTTGAAAGCCGCCGGGGTTGAGGCCGGTGAATTCGAAGACGGGGTAGTGGTGCGGGGGCGTCCCGATTACGACGGCGCGGCCTATGACGCCGAAGGTCATCCCGGTCTGGCCGCCGCCTGCGTCGCCATGGCCTTGAAATCCCATGGCCAAAGCACAGTGGCGGGAGCCGAAGGGCTGCTATGGCAAAACCCGGATTTCCTGCATCAGTTGGAAAGCCTGCAGGCCGACGGCAAGGAACAGGAATAGACATGAAGCCCAAGCCCCGCCCGGCGCCGAAGCGCGGGCTCGCTTCCGCGACGCGCCGCCAAAAAGCCCGCGCCGAAGCGACGTCCCTCGACCCCGCCATCACCCTGCCCGAAGTCGATGTCCGGCGCATCGGGGTCTTCGCGCTCAAGGGCGATTTGACGGCGGCCGTAGCCATCCTCCGCAGTTTCGCCGACGATCATCGCGACGCGAAATTCTACTTGAACGATTACCTCAAAAATTTCGCCGATCGCCGCCTGCAAGTCAAGTCCGACGCCTTTTTGCGCAGCAAGGTGGATTTGATTTTATCCCTCGGAGGGGACGGCACCTTTCTTTCGGCCGCGCGCCTGGTCCGCAACGAATCCATCCCCATTCTCGGCGTCAATCTCGGCCGGCTCGGCTTTCTCGCCGACGCCACCCTGGAAAACCTGCGCCGCATCCTCGAGGAGATATGGCAGCGCGAATACAGCCTGCGTCGCCGCATGTTGCTCGCCGTGGAAGCCTTCGACGGCCACAAGAAATTGTTTTCCGACATCGCCTTGAACGAAGTCGCCTTTTCCGGCATGATGGGTAGGCAAATGGTGGAATTGACGGTGACGGCCAATGGCCGTTTCGTGAGCGACTATCGCGTCGACGGCCTGCTCGCCAGCACGCCCACCGGTTCCACGGCGTATAACCTGTCCGCCGGCGGCCCCATCGTCCATCCCAGCACCCCGGCTTTATTGCTCACCCCCATGAATCCCGCCTCGCTTTCGGTACGCCCCCTGGTCGTGCCCGATACCATGGCCATCGAAATCCGCAATGCCATGGCCGTCGGCAATGATTTGAACGTGCATGTCGACGGCCGTGACCGGGGCTGCCTGCCGCCCGGCGCGGAAGTGCATTTGCATCGCCATGCTCACGGGGTGCGCATCATCCGTCCTTTCGGATCGAGTTATTTCGGATCCCTGCGCGGCAAGCTCGGTTGGACGGGCTCGCGCGACGGTCGCCGCTGATTGAACCGCCTTTTCGCCATTCCCGGAGCCGGCCATGCTTAAATCCCTGCGTATCCGCAATCTGGTCCTCATCGAAAGCCTCGATTTGGAATTCGAAGCGGGTTTCACCGCCTTGACGGGCGAAACCGGCGCGGGCAAATCCATCCTGCTGGGAGCCTTGCAATTGATCCTCGGCGGCCGGGCGAGGCCCGATTTGGTGCGGCAGGGAGCCGATAAGACGCGGGTGGAAGCGGTTTTCGACGTCCCTCCGCACCCGGAATTCCGGCGAACCCTGGAAAAGCTGGAAATCGATCCTGAGGACGATCTCATCGTCGAGAGGGAGGTCTCGGCGCAAGGCAAAAGCCGCTGCCGCGTCAACGGGCATATCGTCACCCTTGCGGCCCTGGAGGAAATCGGAGCGCAATTGGCGGATTTGCACGGGCAGCACGCCCAGCAATCCTTGCTGAAAAGCTCCTCCCATCTCATCTACCTCGATGCCTTCGCGGGCCTTGACGGAAGGGTCGAGCAGTACCAGCGGCGTTACCAAGGCTGGCGCGAGGCGGAGAGCCGTTTGCTCGCGGCCGAAGCGGAAGCGCGCCGCGTTCGCGAGCAACTCGAATTCATCCAGTTCCAGGCGAGGGAATTGGAGAAGGCCTCGCTCTCGCTGGGCGAAGAGGAAAGCATCGACGCCGAATTGAAGTTGCAAGGCGGACATGAAAGGGTCTCCCAGGGGCTGGCCGCGGCCCTGGCGCTCCTGGAAGGCGAAGACGGCGACGTCCTCGGCAAGCTGGGCCGTTTGCAAAAGGAAATGCAGTCCCTGGCGCGTTACCTGCAGCCCTATCCATTCTCGGAGCCCCAGGCCCAATTGGAGGCCGCGCGCCAAAGCCTCGGCGATTTGCGGGTGGCGTTGCGCAATTACCGCCTGCCCGAGAGCGCCGACCCATCCAAGCTCGACGCCCTGAATGCCAAACTGGCCCTGATTCAGAAACTGAAGGCCAAGTATGCCACCGATTTGCCCGGGCTCATCGCCTTGCGCGAGCGGCGTAAACGGGAAATGGCCCTCGCGGAGAACGCGGCCACCCAGACTTCCGACTTGCGGGAACGCTGCGAGGCCGCCCTGGCCGAGGCGCGCCAAACCGCGAGCGAACTCACCGAAGCCCGTCGCCGGGCCGCCGCCGCTTTCGAGGCCGCCGTGCACGCGCACTTGCGGGGGTTGAGCATGGAGCAGGCGCGGTTTGAAGCCCGCATCCTACCCGAAGCCCCCCTGCCCGACGGCGGCGCCGGCCTGAATGCGCGGGGATCGGAATCGCTGGAATTCTTCCTGGCGGCCAATGCCGGCGAAGCGCCCAAACCGATGACGGCGGTGGCCTCCGGCGGCGAAATCTCCCGCGTCATGCTCGCCCTGAAGGCGGCCCTGGCCGACGGCGACAGCCGTCCCCTGCTGGTATTCGACGAACTCGACACCGGTATCGGCGGCGTTACGGCCCACAAGGTCGGCCAATTGCTCAAGGACTTGGCGAAACATCACCAATTGCTCGTCATTTCCCACCTGCACCAGGTCGCCGCCCAGGCCGATCACCAGCAGCAAGTCCGCAAAGTCGTGGAAGGCGGCCGTACCGTCACCCAGGTGGTGACGCTTTCGCGGAAAGAGCGCGTGGCCGAATTGGCGCGCATGCTCGGCAGCGAGGATTCCAAATCGGCTCTCAAGCACGCCCAGGAATTGCTCTCCCAAGGGGCGGGTTAAAGCCGGTCCGGCGCGTCCCGGTATATCGCCTGCAAGCGCCGAAAGCCGAGCTTGGGCTTGCGTTCGCGCGTCAACAGGCCCTTGTTATTGGTTTCCGGCACGGGATTATGCGGGAACCAGGGGCAATAAAAATCGAAAAGCACCCAGGGGCTCATGCCGACGACATAGGGCCTCTTTCTCGCTTCCTCCCAATGGGCCGCCAACACTTCCGCCTGGTAGTCCTCGGTATAGGGGCGATCGAAGAATACGCGATCCCCCTTGCGCACGGGAGCGCCCTTGAACCGCCCCGGTCCGGCCTCGGCCCCGCATTCGGTGATGAGAATGGGCTTGCCGGGATATCGGGCGTGCAAGGCGTCGAGTTGATCGCCGATTTCACGCGCCTCGCCGAAATACCAGCCGTAATAGGCGTTGATGGCGACGATGTCGAGGGAATCCGATCCATGCCGCAAAGCGTCCAGCCAGCCTTGGTAATAGGTCATTTCCGCCATGTAGACCGGCCGGGTGGAGTCCACGGCCCGGGCCACCTTCCGCAACCATCCGTAGATCTCCCCGGTGGCGTGGCCCAGATCAAAACTCTCATTGCCAAGCGACCACAGGATGACGGCGGGATTGGCCGCGTCGCGTTCGATCATTTCCAAAAGCGATCGCTGGGCCAAAAGCAATAACCGGCGGTTGCGCAATTGCCGCATGCCGAAAGAAGTGGCCGGGAAATGCTTCCATTCCTGGAAATCCACCATCCATTGCGACCAGCCCTCGCCGACGTGGAAATAAGGGATTTCCTCCGAGACCATCACCCCGTTGTCGCGCGCCCACTCCAAGGTCGCGCCATGGTGGGGATAATGGGCCAACCGCACGAAGTCGGCGCGCAGGGAATCGACCCATCCCATGTCCCTGGCCACCGAATAGGCGTCCTGGCTCTGCCCCAGGCGGGGATCGTCTTCCATCATGGCTATGCCCTTGAGAAAGCGGGGCTTTCCGTTGATCAGCAAATCCGATGGAGTCACTTCAACGTTACGGTAGCCCGTGGTCAGCCACCAACTCGCCTGGAGCGAATCCCCGCGCATAAGGTCGAGGCGCAGGCGGTAGGTTTCCGGGGCGTGCGGGCGCCATACGCGGATGCCGGCGATGGGCAGCCGCTGCACCACCCCCCGCAAGCCGGCTTTGCCGGCCAGCGCCGTGGAGGCCGAACCCGCCTTTCCCGACGCCGAATCGGACCAGGTCGTCCTCAAGGTCCAAGCGCCGGAATCGGCCAGGCTGACTACGGCTTCCAGCGCGAATCCCGAATCCTTTTCGCCGCGATAGGGTTGGGGCAAAGCCTTGAGCAAGCGGCTGGGAGGCGCGGTTTCCATGGCCGCGCCGCGGTAAATGCCGCCGTAAACCCCCCAGACCGGATTATGCTTGACCCGGATGCGCGGCGGCAGGGAATGCCAGGTCAGCCGGTTATCGGCCCGCACCACCAAGGTATCCGGCCCATCCGCATGCGTCAGGCCGGTGATTTCGAAGCGAAAGGGCGTATAGCCGCCCTCATGGCACCCCAGGAATTTCCGGTTCAACCAAACGCAGGAACGCAAAAGCACGCCGTCGAAACGGAGGCGGCGTTTCCATCCCGAGGGTATCCCGGGCGATACCCCTATCCGGCGAAACCAGCTGACGCCTTGATGCCCCTTGTAGGGACTTTGGGTGGCGTTGTACGTGGAGGGGATGGCTATGGATCGAATCTCTTCCCCGGACCATTGGCCGGCCCGCCAGCGCAGGGCGGAAGCCGAATCCTCATCGCCCAGATGCCAGTCCCATTCGCCGTTCAGGGGAAAATCGGAAACCGGCCCGCCTTGGGTCCAGACGGAATCGAAGCTGGAGGTATACGGCAAGCCACGCACCAGCAATAGGGGTATGCCGTCCGGGCAAGCGACTTTGAAGTCCGGTCCCTTGGCGCCGCACCCCGCCGGCAGCCCGGCCAATTGCGACGGATCGGGATCGCGGGTCAGCGAAAAGACGGCCACCGCCACTACCGAAAACCCCAGGGCAAAGCATAGGCCCAGGAAAATCCATATCACCTTCCATCGCAAATGGAACCACCCTGCTTTCTCCCGCCTGGGGGATGTAACCGCGAAGACATGCCCAGCATAACCAATCGCCATGGGACGCACCATGGCTGCAATGCGTTTGCATCAACCGCTTAACCGGCGCGCAACGGCGGCCGGGTATCGTTGACCCATGACTCAGCCGCGCATTATTTACGGGGTTCAGGGCGAGGGACGCGGCCACGCTACCCGCAGTTTGACCGTCATCCAATCCTTGTGCGAGCAGGGATACGACGTCAAGGTTTTGTCGGGCGGAGACGCAGCCCCGGTGCTCAAGTCGGCGGGCATCGACGTCATCGAAATCCCCCTGGTCCGCTACCGGTACGCGCCGGGCGGCAATATCTGCACCTGGCGCACCCTGCTGCACAATACCCCCAAGGCCCTCGGCCTGCTTTTCCGCATGGGGCCTTCTTTCGCTGCGGTCAAAAGGGAAATCCTGGCCTTCCGGCCCGATCTCGGCATCACCGATTTCGAACCCTACCTTTCGCGGGTCGCTCCCCTGGTCGGCCTACCCCTGGTGGCCATCGATCACCAGCATTTCCTGACGGAAACGCAATTGCCTAAACCTCATCGCCTGGGCAAAGCCTTCATCCTGGGTCTCTACCGGCTCGGTACCGCATGGATGGGCGGCAAGCCCGATCGCATCATCGCCTCTTCCTTTTGGCATTTCCCGCGCCGTCCCGGGAGCCGCGCCTTGCTGGTCGGCCCTTTTTTAAGCGCGCATTTGAAGCGCCTGCAGCCCGCCAACGGCAGCGGCGTGGTGGTGTATTTGAAACGCGCGGGTTATTTCAAGCGGCTGTTTCCCGCCATGCTCGCCCATCCCGAGCGGGAATTCCAAGTCTTCTCGGACTGGACGCAAGGGCAACCGAAAGAGGTGCTCCCCGCGCATATCCATTTGCAAAACGTCGATCGGCAAAAATTCCTTTCCGCCCTGGCGGCATCGCATTGCCTCATCAGCACGGCCGGCAACCAAGTCATCGGCGAGGCGGCTTATTTGGGCAAGCCCATTCTGGCTTTTCCCGAACCCGATATCATGGAACAGGAATTGAACGCGGCCGCGCTGAATCACAGCCGTTTCGGACGCAGCCTGCCCCTGGAAAGCATCACCGATCGGTCGCTGACGGCTTTTCTGGCGGAGGTTCCCTCCTTCAAGGCGAGGCTGGACGCTTTCGGTCACTCCATGGAAAGCTATGACGGGCAAGCGAGGACTTTGCGGGCTTTGAAGCGCTTTCTGAGGGGACGTCTTCCGATGCCGATGGATTTGCTCAAGCCCGCCGGTTCCGGACTCAGCCCCGCCCTGGCGCGGTAATTCGGCGCCCAGTCCATTCCCGAACCTCGGCGGGCCTTCCATTACCTATTTTGGGCCTATGAGCCCTCCGTCCGTGGTCGAAAAAGAGGAGCCTGAAAGCCTTCGGCCGCGACGGGTGGCCGGAAGAATCTGGGTCGGCCTTAAAATCCTCACCTTTATCGGCGCCTTAATCAGTCTCTTCCTCAACCACAACCTCACCGCCACTTTGTTTTTGGCCGGATCGTTGATTTTAGGATCCTGGGCCAGTTTCAAAATCCGCCATGACGACATCGAGCGGCCTTGGGCGCTTTTCTGGTTGGAGTTTCTCGAGAAGCTCGTCGGCAACTTGATCTTTCTGGTTTTGTTCTTGCGCCAACTCTGGCGGCAAGGCACTGAGTTCCCCATCATTCTTTTGGTCGGCGTCATCGTCATCACCTTGCGGAATACCTTCCATTTGATCTTCGCGGTCACCTTGCTGAAGGAAAACCGGCTTTTGCCGATGAAAAGCATTTGGGGCAAGCTCAGCAATCTCATGCTCAACCTCACCATGCTGCTCTATGTCTGGGACCTGGAGCATTATGCCCGCATCATGATGGTCTTGAGCCTATTGCTGGTGGTTTCCACCTCGGTGGGCTATCTCTACTTCTATTACCGCGACGAGAATAGCCGCAAGCCGGTCTCGCTGGCCACCCAGGTCACCTTCAGCCGCATCATCCTGGCGCCGGTTTTCATCTGGGTTTTTTTCTACGACAACAATCTCGTCTACCAGGACAATCACATCGTCTTCAAAATCATGGCCGCCTTGCTGGCCATTTTTTTCGTGGCCAGCGACGGCCTCGACGGTTATTTGGCCCGCAAACGCGGCGAGGTTTCGACCCTGGGCAAATACCTCGATCCCTATAGCGATAAAATCTCCAACATGATGATTTTCCTCTGCTTCCTGGCTTCGGGTTATGCCAAGGTCTGGATGGTGGCCCTGATTTTTTTCCGCGAGTCGACCATCGAAACCTTGCGCACCCTCGGCGCGGCGGCCGGCGTCACCATCGACGCGCGCCAAAGCGGCAAATGGAAAACCGCCCTGCAGGGGACGGCCATCATCACCATCCTGGTCTTGGAAATCGTCGACACCCTCTTGATGCGCTGGAGGCCCGACCTGCCGGTATGGCCGCAAGTGTGGTCGTGGATACCCTATGGCATGATGACGGGGGTGACCCTTTTCACCTTGGTCTCCGGCATCGATTATATCCTGGCGAATAAAAAAGTGCTGGAGCGGTATTTTTAGGGGCGGAATAGCAATGGGTAAAGAATCAGGACGGCGCCCAATCCCATCAAGGCCCAGACATTGCCGATGAAATAAGGGAATACGCTGAGCGCGATTCCGCATATCAAGAGGCGTTGATTTCCCGATCGCCTGCCCGAAAGCGCATAGCCGATGCCCACGAGGCTTAGCATCAATTCCAGGTAGAGTTTTACCGGCTGCATGGGCGCGCTTACAGCCCCTTGCTCGCCTTCACACTGAAGACGAATCCGGAGATATTATCCTCGCCCAGGGGGAAGCTTAAATTCACGTGGTTGACCACTTTTTGCACCGAGCGTGAAAAGCCGGCCCGAAGTCCGACGCCCACCGCATAATGCATGTCCCCGAGATCGACCCGGCGGTAACTGTCATAGGTATTGCCCGCATTGAAATAAACCGCCAGGGCGGGAACTATGGTGAGGATTTCGAAGGCGGGAAAGAAGCGTTGTTCGGCTGCGAATAGCAACCTGGCCTTGCCCGTGTAAAAGAAATTCGGATAGCCGTTGAGGCCGTTTTCCTCGCCCAGGGTATAATTGCGGGAATCCGCCGTGGCGAATAAATGCGCGTAACCCGCGGAGAATAAACTCGACGTCCACCAGACTTCCTTGAATTGGGTTTCGACATTCCCCGAAACCGTGCCATCCACCCATTTTTCCCCGTTGCGCAGGTAATAGGACGCGCTGGCCGAACTGTTCAGGAAGAGCCTGTCCAGCCAGGCATTGTTGAGCACCCCGGTTTGGGAGAAAAACCAGTCGTCCTGATCGGCTCCCATCCACTCTTGATTCTTCGCCGCCGATGCCGTCAGCCGCCAGCCGGTTTCGATATTCTCGCTCCATTTCAAATTGCGGAAATTGCGCACCGTCTTGTAATCGTATTGGTAGAGGCTGCCGGATAAGCCCAATAACTCATTGTGCCGCCGGTAAAGGGAGGGGGTGCCGTCGATGCCCAGGGATTGCCGCAAGGCGAAATTGCGGGCATGAAAGGATCCCGATAAGTATTGTTCGAAACGGCTGTAATAAGGCGAAACGGAAATCTTCAGTTTGTTTCCGAAGGATCGCGTCACCGAGGCATAAGCGGCATGCGTCCCGACATCGTCCCAATAACCGATGATATTGGAAGATTCGTACCGCTTTTTGAGATCGGCGGGGGCCTCGGCGCTTCCGTCCAGCTTGTCCAGGTCATTGCCCGAGAGATAAAGGTTTTGGCTTAAAAGCGATCCGTCGCTGGACAGGGTAAAGCCCCATTTGTCCTCGCGGCTGCGCAAGGGGCGCGACAAGGAGGTATTGTAGGTGTAACCATCCGAGGTCCAGGCATAGGAAGCGGCCAGCGATAATTGCCAGGGCGTGAAAAAAGTATTGGCGTAATCGAGCCAGCGGGTATCGCGTTCGAGATCATGGCTGACGAAAAACCCCAGCCTCTGGCCGAAGCCGAGCAAATTGCTTTCGACGACGCCGAACCACCACACCAATTCATTGCCGACATACTTGAAATTCGGCGAAGCCGCCAAGGTCCATTGATCGAAAGTGGTGACCTTGACGGCCCAGCCCGTATCGCCCATGGGCGAGACTTCGACATAAGCGTCGGCGAAAAACTCCTCGTCGCGCAAATTCTTTTCCGCCTCGCGCAAAATCTCGGCCGAAACCGTATCGCCCAAGGCAAAGGGAAGGCGCCGGTAAACCACCCAGTCCTTGGACTCGATATGCAGGGTATTCAGGATTTCGAAGGTCCTCGCTTCGATATCGCTATGCACCTCCGCCCCGTCGAATGCGTCCTTGACAACGATGGCAATGCTGTCGACCCGGCCGTGAAAATCCGAGGTCAAATCCTTGGCGCCTTGATAACCCGGCGAAGGATTGAAAAAGCGAGCTTTGGGCGCCGCTTGGGCGAGACCGGTACAGATGGCGGCGAAGCAGCCGACGCATATCCAATGCCACCGGGTAAACCGAAAACGGTGGCCAGCCATTTCAACCATATGCTGCAATCCTTAAACGCATGGATTACCGGGAAAAGCGGGCCTATAAGCCGGGTTTTGTCTCGCCGTTTCACCCTTGCGGGCGAATGGCGGGATGGCCATCCATCTGGGAGAACGGTTACCCGTTTCCTCAAGCGACCTACCCGGCAATCCTGCCTTCTCGCGAAGGCACCGAACAGACGATTCGAAGGATTGCCCTATTTGGTCTTGCACCGGATGGGGTTTGCCATGCCGTCCTTGTCGCCAAGAACGCGGTGAGCTCTTACCTCGCCGTTTCACCCTTACCCGCCTTTCTCGCGAAAAGCGGGCGGTTTGTTTTCTGTTGCACTTTCCATCCCGTCGCCGGGTCTGGCCGTTAGCCAGCATCCTGTCTTATGGTGCCCGGACTTTCCTCCAGCGCTTCTTCTTACGAATGGGCGCCAGCGGCCATCCGGCCCGCTTTCCTCGGTAATCGGGGTGTCAAGATATAACAATAGCGCAATTGTCTTATAACGCCCGGCCTGGATTCACAATAATCCCAGGCTTTTGATTTGCGTCTGAATGCGGCCGAATTCGGGATCCGCCGCCAGCGCGGCATCGCCTTTGTGGCGGATGCGGTTATCGACCTCTTCGCAGCGCTTGCCGGTGGCGGTCGCCTGCCAACCGTCTTCAAAGCCCTTTTCCAGGCTGTATTTGCGCTCCATCAGTTTTTCCGCCTCGGCATGGTCGGGCAGCATGCCATGCAATTTGGCCTCGCGTAAAGCCGAATCCACCTGAGCGACTTCGGGGTTTTCCTTTCGCTTCGCCTCCAAATGGGTCCGCTTGGCACGGTGGCATTCGGTGAGCTGTTTTTTGTCGCCGTCGGTCAGAATTTTTTTGCGTATTTCCCTCTCCAGGGAATCCCGCTTGGCCAATAGTTCCTGGGTTTCGCTTCTTTCCAGGGACATTTGGGCACGGGACGGCTTCGGGGAGAGCAAGGCCGCCAACAGGCAGGAAAAAAGCAGGATGGGGAGGGGGAGTTGGGGTCGGGCGGTCATGGCGCATAAATTAGCAGGTTCAGGACGAATATCTTTACTCCATGGACATTCCCTTTTTTACCGCGGATCAGGCCCGGGTGTTGGGCACCTTGCTCGAAAAATCGCTGGCGACGCCCGACTATTATCCCATGACCTTGTCGGCCTTGAAATCGGCCTGCAATCAGAAAACGTGCCGCGAACCGGTCTCCGATTTGGACGATGCCTCGCTCTTGAGCGCCTTGGCGGTATTGAAGCGCGAGGCCCTGGTGGTTTATATCCCCTATGGATCTACCGTGGGCCAATACAAGTACAAGCATTTCCTCGACGATTTACGCCACGATTTGCCGCCTGCCCGGCAGGCCATCCTATCGGTTTTGCTCCTCCGCGGCGCGCAAACCGTCAATGAGATCAAAATACGCACCGCATCGCAATTCGCTTTCCCCGATTTGGCCGGGGTTGAGGCGGAGCTCATGGAAATGGCGTCGGGTCCTGAACCCTGGGTCGAGAAATTGGAGAAGCGCACCGGCTGGAAAGAGCCCCGCTGGCGCCATAGCCTATACGAATACGGCGCGGGAGAAGCCGGTTGGATATCCGGCCAGGGTTTAGGCGAAGGGAAATCCGACTCCACAGCGAGGCCTGGCGCGGAAACCATGGCCAAAGGGCAAGAAGCCCAAACCCCGGGGGATGAAGTCCAGGCTTTGCGCGATGAAGTCGCCGCCTTGCACCGCGAAATGCGGGACGAAATCGCCTCGCTGCGCGCCGAGCTTTTGCGCCTGAAAGAGTCGCTGGGAGGGTAACGCGGCTCGGCACTCTTCACCTGGCGGCGCTCAGGGCTCCCGGATTTTGCCCTTGCCTTCGGGCCAAACCGATAGGAAGTCCTTGACGTTGCAGGTCAGGAGCGCGTCGACTCCCGATTTCTCGGCGGCTTTAGCGACAAGCGCATCGTAAATTTTTCCGCCTTACAAACCGAGTTCGGCCAGGGATTGCAATACCGCTTTATAATCCAGCGCCGATAAAGAAATGATTTGGCAATGACGCTCAACATTTTCGCGGATAAGGCGCCAAGCGGTGGCGGGTGGAATTTTGGGTTTCAAAGGTAAGCGCGTAAGCACGGCGAACATTTCAGCCAAAGTATGTGCGCAAACCAAGCCTTGGCGCTCACCTGAAATGGCTTTTTGCAACCAAGGAAATGCTGCGAGATGCCGTGAGTGTTCAGGAAGAATTCCCGCCACAAGCACCGAGGTATCCAATAAGATTTTCAAATGGAGATGCCGAGCTTGTTCAGCCTATCCGTTCTGGCTTCCTCCACGGCATGATCCAGGTTGCCGGTGGTTGTGGCTTGGTAAAGAAGCACACCTTCACGGACGAAGAGTTGTCCCGCTTCGGATTGGGGTTTCAAGAAAATCCCTCCATCAGCTTCCAAGACCTCCAAGGTATCGCCAGGTTGCAACCCCATGTCATCCCGAAATTGCTTCGGAATAACGATTCTGCCGAATTTATCCAAATTAGCCAACATTAAAGCCTCAAATGCCAATATATAGTGGCAATAACCAGCTGTCAATGGCAAATTTTGGGATTATGCCTCAGAGGGGAATAGTCATGGCCCGGAATCAGGCGGCGCCCAATCCGGAATGCCATTGGAATTCGCACCGGCTTGGCGCCTATGCAGAATTTCAAGCAGGACTATTACCGAATAGATGGGAGAATTCGACGTAGTATCAACTCCGTCAGGAATTGAAAAATGGCTTTGCGCAAATGACCGGTCGCTACGGCGCATGAACCGGTAGGGTAACTAAAAAGTTACCCTACCCATTCGCTTTATTGCTTTTCAAGGCTCATGGGAGGGGTCTTGATCAGATCCGGCGGTGGGGTCATTTGCGACGCCGTGTTGCAGGCCGCTTGCACCTCTTGGCAAGTAGCCAGCGCCGAAAGCACATAGGCCCAGGATTGGGGACCCGACATTTTGCCCAGGCAAGGCAAATCGTTTTGCAGTCCGAGGGCGAAGACCTGGTCATCGGGATCCAATCCCGTCGCCCGGAGCATCAGGCCGGCCCCCGGCGCCTTGACTAAAAAATCCCGCTCCCGCTTGCCCCGCGCTTGCGCGAAATGCCCGGCCGAGCCATTGAAAAACCCCGTTAACCGGGCATCGCCCATGCCGGTCACCACCCAATGGCCTTCGCCGGCATGCCCTTCGGGTTCTTCCGGCAGGGAGTCCAGGTAAAGGATGCTGCGGCCTTTGCCTTTCACCTTAACCATCATGGCCACCTGGGAACGGATGACCAAGGAGGGCAGGCTTTTCCCTTGGGACTCCGGGGTAAAGGCCTTGCAATCCAGCCAATACGTCATGAAGGCCGACCCGAGTTGCACCTGGTCCACTTCCGCCATGGATCCAAAGCCATTGATGGCATAGGTCTGGGTATTCCTGGACATATTCTTAAAGACTTCCAAACCCTTGAGGGCCGCTTCTTCCGGGGTATGGCCAAAGGGTTCAGGCAAGGATTTCTCCGCATTGGCGCAAGATAAGCCGAAGACGAAGAGGGCGGATAAAGCTACGGAGGACAAGGAGTATTTCATGACTTAATCCTGCCGATAGATATTGAAATAAGTTTTGTTCACATTAGCGGACCATTGGGAATACGCTATCCAGATATAGGAGCCGGAATTCGCCGGCAATGGATCATTATGCAATAACCATTGCCCACCTTCATCGCTTACCCCACTGACTACCCTCATGTGGCCCCCGCCGCCGGCAAAAGCAAAACCTGCTAAGAGAGGTCGGCCATAATAGCTGATCTCTTGTTTGACTCCGGCAAATGGCAGGGGATAGGAAGCGGTATAGGTGAAATAAGCCCAAGGCATATCCAACAAGGAGGACCAATGCGGTTGATTGCAATAAACCGAATTGGGGTAGAGGCAGCAATCGCTGCGCTTCAAACCGAAATTCACGATGCTGCATTGGCTGACATAATCCGAGAAATAAGCCCTCACCATTTGATCGCAAGCCGCCCAACAGGTATTGCCGGTTTGTTGGGCATAGAGGGGGACATTCAAGATGGCTATCAAGCCCCAGGATTTGCCAGGCGTCCCCGCCAATAGGCCAAGGGCTAAGCCGAGGCCGGCTATCGTTTTTGTGACTTTCATATTTACCTCCGGATGGGAATTGGGAATTTCCTGGAGGCCCCTGTCATTTTTCCGGACAATACCTTTCCCGGATATCGCCATAAGCAAGGCTGTCGACAAACAAAGAATCCCATGGGGTCGGCTGGAAAGAACCGTTATTCCAAGCGTAAACCGGTTGCCAAGAATTCGAGGGGTTTGCCAGCAATCGCATCATGCGGATAGGATGATTGCCAAGGGGAAGAGGGTCCAGGGGCTGAATTAACCGGTTGTCACAAGTCACGGAGAACTTATCCGTGCCCGGGATGAAAATCATCTGGAGGGAGGGACGGTCGGAATTCCCGATTTCAGTATCCGTCAAGGAGAGTTTGCCGACGAAATAAGTCATCGTCCTGGCAAGGGTATCGACATCATCCGGCTTGAAGCTGATTTCTTCGGTTCTCGTATTGATCCAAAGGTGGTGGATATAGGCGGCTTTAGGATAACTGAATCCTTTGGCATAAAGAGTAAGGTTGAGTTCCAAGGTCAGCGGAATTTCATCCCAGCGCTTCTCCGAACAAAGCCTGCCCGGTTGGTCAGCGGCCTGGCATAATTGGCGGAAAGAAATCGCCACGGAATCGGTAAACGGGATAGTCCAAGCAGCCAAATCCGTTGAATCCAATAGCCACATCTGCTTGCCAAAGCGTGCCTTCACCATGAAGCTGCTGGTGGAATCCCACTCAGGCGGATTGGAAGAATTTTGAATTGAAGGAAACCGAAGAATTAAATCTTGGTCGACACCAAGGGTGAACACGACATCAGGAAACCCCGACTTGCACCAACCCTCACCGCAATCCTTCACCTCGACATCGGATTCGGCTACGCTCTTGGTTGGATTCCCACAGCCCACGCTTGTTCCCCCGATCCGGCAATCCGGATCCGTGACAGATGGTTGCAATGAATCGCTTTTGGGATCAAGGTTATTCTGCAGGCAAGCGAAAATGAGGGTCGCCAACGGAAAGAGAAAGAGGGTGGGGCGGCGCATGGTTTACTCCTTGGATTTGGAACCCGGGCTTGGTTTTTCGGGTAATCCATTGGAAAGGACCGAGTTGGGATAAAGCTGCATGGAGAGGGTAAAGACCCCGTCTTCTTCGGAATCCCGGCTGAAAATTTCCCGCAATTCTTCCTGGAAGGCGAGCATGCGTTCCTTGACAACTTCGAAAGTGTGATGGGAAGCGCTGAAAACCAAGGTCTGGTATTGTCTTTCGTCGGCCGATACCTCATCGAGTTGATGCGCGGCCATGTCCAGGAATTCGCGGTGATGGTGTTGGGCCACCCATTCCTTGACTTCGTCCTCGGTGCGGATATGGGCCTCGGTGGGGGTATAGCCATTGGCCGTCTTTTTCAAAAGTTTCAGCCGCAATAGAAGGGTGATGGCTTCTTCGACTTGGGCGGCACTCAGATTCGGTCGAATGTGCTTGGCGATGATGGCCGGATTACGTTCCTTATGATTGGTCCCGAAATAGCACCAGACCACGAGGTAAAACCATTTCGCGTAAAAGCCGAATTGCTCCTCCCGGACCACCTTCGCTTTGGAGGTGCGGAAGCGGCTGAGTTGGGTGAAGAAGTGATTTTTTTCGTCCATGGATCGGGCTTCATTGAACTCGACCAGCAAGGCGAAATATTGCGCTTCCTTTTCTTTAAGGCCGAGCGCCTTGACGAATTTCATGCGCAATTTGGGCGAGAGCTTGCGCTTGCCTTTCAGGACGGCGGATAAAATTCCCGAACTGGCGAGGCTATGGGAAACCTTGCCTAAGAAGGTCCGTAAGCTGAAGGCGGGCTCGGCTTCCCTTTTCCAGTTGAAAAAATCCCTTAGGAAAAGGCGGTAGTCGAGATAGTCGAAAAGCGCCGGACCCAGCTTGATATCGCCTTGCATGGCCAAAAAAGTAGGTCTATAGCGTTCAAAATTGCGTCTAGGGCCCATTCGAGTGCGCACAATTTGTGCGCACTTTGTTCCGTTTTTACCCTGGGGAAAAGCCGCTCAGGTTCCCTATTTTCAGGCCAGAAAGGGGTGATACCGTGCGCACAGCCCATTTTTGCTTGAATTCGGCCCAACCTCCTAGTGTGATCGCAGGTGAAGGACTTTATCGAAAGCATTCCGATTTGGTATTCCGTGTTTGCCTGAAATACCTACGCAATGGCGAAGAAGCGAGGGAAGCCGCCCAGGAGGCCTTTTATAAAGCCATCAAGGGTCTGCCGGATTTCGCCGGCCAGTCCCAAACCGGCACCTGGATATACCGCATCGCCGTCAATGAATGCTTGTCACGCATTGATAACCGCAATCGGGAACGCCAGAAAAGGGAAAAATTCGCTGAAGAGGCCCCGATATGGGAAGACGCAAGGGATGAAAACGACGCCTTTGCCGGGCGCCTGGTGGAAGAGGTCTTGGAGAATTTACCCGGGCAAACGCGTAAGGTGGTCTGGTTATGCCTGGGAGAAGGGTTAACCCATGCTGAAATCGCGGCCAGTCTGGGAGTTTCGCGGGTAGCCGTGACGCGCAGAATCACCCGTTTTCTCCGGCATGCCCAGCTCTGGCGCTCGCGCTGGGATAAGCGCGAGCAAGGCTATGATGTTTCGGCCTTGGAAGCGGCTTAAGGCTGGGCTGCGGGCGCCAGTTTTTTGTCGGAGATGATGAGGTCGACGCGGCGGTTCTTTTGCCGGCCTTCCTTGGTGTTATTGTCGGCTATGGGCTTGGTTAGCCCCAGCCCGAGTGCGGTTAAACGGGTCGAATCCAAACCGCCGGGATTGACGAGGAAATCGCGCACATTTCCCGCCCTTTTCTCGCTCAGTTTTTGATTGTACTGGGCGCTGCCCTGGTTGTCGGTATGGCCTTCGACGATGACGGCGGCATCCTTGTAAATGGTGAGAATGCCGGCGATTTTCGCGAGCGAGGTTTTCAATTCCTGGGTAAGCGTGGCTTTATTCACGTCGAATAAGATGTCGGACATCGAGATAATGGTGCCGCGCGCATCCTTTCTCACCTGGATCAAGGCGCTATTCAGCTCGCTGAAACGCTTTTCCGCTTCGTCCCGGGCCTCTTGGGCCTTGCGGCGCTGTTCTTCCAAGTCATCGGTGACATCCTTGAGATTCACCTTGAGGCTGGTCGAATAGCCCCTTTCGAGCTTGAGCAATTCATCTTGCACATTGGCCAATTCCTCCAGGGCGGCGGTGCGCTTATGGCTTTCCTCGGCCTGGCCGCGACGGATTTCGATCACTTTCAATTGACTGAGCGCCGCTTCGACCCAGAGCGAGCAGGTCACGGCTTGATAAGCCACCCTGTCCTCGGCCACGGGGGTATTGCCGAGCGTACCCATTTCCTTCAAGCGGGCATAAGCCATGGCCAATAAATCGGCATTGTCTTTAGCCGTGGGAGCGACTTCGGCCTTCCTCTGATCCAATCGGGCTTTCCAGGCGGCTGGGCCGGTGGACGGCGCGACGGATTCGGAGTCGACGGATGCGCCCGCTTGGGTCTGGGCATAGGCGGGAGCCGTCAGGGCCATGGAGGCCGCAAGACAAATCAGGGTTAGTCGGGAGAGGGGAAAAGCCTTCATGTCACCTCAGGGTTTTTTCAGCGCACGGGCTTCATTGAGAAATTCTTGGTAAGTCCGGGCTCTTTCCTCTTCCCGTATGCGGGCGGCGCGGGTCGAATCCAAGGCCGCCTGGGAGGCCTTGGCCTCGTTCTCGGCCATGGCCAGGCGATACAGGGCCGAGGCCCTTTCCGAGCTTTGCTGGGCGGGCAGGGGATCGCCTTCCTTGAAGTGGAAGTTGGCATCGGTGACCAGGGAATCGGCAGCGGCCACCAAATACCCCGACAGGCCGGCCTGGTGGCAGCTTTCCTGCAAAACCTGGGCTTCGGTACGGCTGCGTTCGGCCAGGAAAGCGAGATTCGAGCCGCAACCCGATAAAGCCATCATCGCCAGCACCGGCATGACGAAGATTCCAAAACGATGAGAAGACTTCAAAACCGGCCCTCGCAGGAATGAGACTGAAAAGTTGAAGACTGAAAAATAGTTCCCGACACCGGGGACATGGCGCGATTATATCATGCGGCGAGAAGAAGACGGTTTTTTTTCGCGGCGCGTCGATGACGCGTTGAAGAGCGAAAGCATGGTGCCCGGGAGGAGACTTGAACTCCTACAACCTTGCGGTCACAAGAACCTGAATCTTGCGTGTCTACCAATTTCACCACCCAGGCAAGGGCTAGCAGGGGGCAGAAAGTTGGAATTTCAAGCGAGAACGTCAATCGAATACCGCAAATGGAGAACGATTTTTTTCGGCCGGGGTTTCCAGCCGTTACAGGGTATCGAGCAGGGGGCCGCAGCATTTCTTGTATTTCTTGCCGCTTCCGCAAGGGCAAGGGTCATTGCGCCCCACATCCGACCCTGGTTTGCGGTATGTCGTCCCCCTGACGGAGCCATCTTCGCGGATCAAGGCCGCGTATTTCGGGGCCAAGGCGTCGGCGCAGGCCGCCCAAGCACCGGCGGCGGGCCACCGGCCGGTTTGCCGCAGGAAGTCGAAAAATCCGGTCAAGAGTTGGGGGCAAGCCTTGCGGATTTCCGGCTTCATCTGGAGCCTGGGCATGTCCTCGAGCAAGACTTTTTCCACTTGCCCGGCGGTCAGCCCATCCAAATCCGCCACCCCCCGTTTTTCGCAGGCGTTAAAAAAGGCCATCAATAAAGGCCCCGCATTCTCTTTCATCCCCGAATCGAGGAAAAGCTGGTATTCGGAGGCGAGGTATTCGCTGATCTTGTCTTCGGCCTGGTCGCGCAACATGGTCGGCTGAAAAGTAGCGGCTATTTTGCTTGAGGTGACCGATAAAAATCCCCCTCCCGCCGATCCAGCCGGCTCCACCCCCCCACGGCCAGAAGCGGGGAAAAGCCGTCGACCCTGGGCTTTTTTCGCCTTGGCCATGCTCATCGCCCTGGCCTTGCTGGTGCATCGCTGCTGGCAAGAGCCCCTTCCGCTCCCTCCTCTTCCCGTCGATACGGTGCCGGCTCCACCTTCCGAACTCCCGCCGCCGGTTATCGATACCCCCGCCGCTCCGATTCCAGATACCGCGCCCCTACCCAAACCCAAGCCTCACGCCAAGCCCGAACCCAAGCAGACGCCCCCGGATACCCTTGCGGTTAAAACCCCGGGCGATACGGCCACTCCTTTCGTCTATGCCAAACCCTGGGGCGGCCGCCATTTCGATTCGGTTACGGTGGAAATCCTTTGCCGTGAGAATTGCGCCGTCTTATACGCTTTACGCGACACCTCGCAATTTCGCGCCTATGGCGAGCCCCTGACCTTTCGCCGCAATACCACTTTATGGATATCGGGCATACGCCACGACGGATCGCAAGTGGAGCCCGTCCGAATCGACTATGTCATTGAGCGTAATAAAGGGCTTTGCCCCCCCGGTACCGCCCCTTTCGACCACCAAGGCCGGGAGGCCTGCATGGATATTTACGAATGGCCCAATCGGGAAGACGCCTTGCCGCAGACCCGGGTCAGCCTGAAGGAGGCCATGGATAGCTGCGCACGGGCGGAAAAAAGGCTGTGCTCCCTGGACGAATGGCAAAGCGTCTGCTCGGGACCGGAAAAGGCGCATTATCCCTATGCCTCCCGCTACGATGAGCGGTATTGCGCCACCCAGCAAGCCGGCCCGGAACGCTCGGGACATATGCCCGCCTGCCGATCCTATTACGGCACCTATGACATGACCGGCAATCTCTGGGAGTGGACTTCGACGCCTTATCCCGATCGCGAGGGCTTCCATTGGGTGGCGGGGGGCAATTGGGAAGCGGGCGATCAAGCCACCTGCCGGTTCAGCCGCTATAGCTTTTATCCGCAAAACCGTTTTTCCATGGTCGGCTTCCGCTGTTGCCAGGACATAGGCCAAGCGGCCGCGAAGCGTGATACCGCGCCTTGAGCAGGGTATAATACCCGCATGGCTTCCCAAACCTCCCGTCGTCTGGATTGGAAACCCATGGTCGGCGGCGCCATGGTGGCGGTTTGTTTGGCGGGGGCGGCGGTCATCCTTCATCGCGTCGATGCCGCCAAGCCCCAGGATTGGCAAAAGGATCAGATGACTTATCTGCCCTCGGGCAAATACTTGAAGCCCATGGTGCTCGGCTTCGACGAGGCCGCGGCGAGCCTATTATGGGTGAAGGGCGTGGTTTATTTCGGCGAGGCTTATCTCACCCACGGTGATGACCGGTGGATGGGCCATATCCTCGATATCGTCACGACCCTGAATCCCCGCTTCAAGGAAGCCTATCAATTCGCGGCCTCCTTATTGACCAAGGATTCGACCGAAATACCCAATACCTTGCAGCTTATCCATCGCGGCCTGGCGGAATTTCCCGATCAATGGCAATGGCGGGTTTCCGCGGCCTTGGCTCGCTTGAAATTGGATTCCAATTATCTGGCCGCCGCCGAAGATCTCAAGCCGGTGGCGGCGGATACTTCGGTACCCAAGTATATCAAGGGCCTTTTGGCCCGCTTCCTGGAAAAGGGCGGCGGCGACAAGGTCGCCATCGGGTTTCTGACCGGGCAATACTTGCGGACCGAAAACGCCATGCAAAAAGAAATCTTCTCCGAAAGGCTGGCGAAAATCGGTTTGCCTAATGATAAGAGCGCGCTAGGCTCGGATTCAATCGCCTACCGGCTAAAGCTCGCCCACCGTACCCGCCAAGTCAGGGCGATTTTAAGGCAAGCCGAGGCTAATCCGCAACTCGAACCCGTGACCACCGGCATTCTGCACGAAGTTTTACTGGGAAACCCAGCGCCGGGCTTGAAGACGCTCCTTCAGCAAATCGGGGCGGAATAAAAAAGAAGCGGGAAGTTCCGGGGATAGGAAGAGATACCCCCCAGTCGAAATCGCAATTTGCACCGCCCTTTCGCAGAATGCGAAAAGAGTGGCCCGCTAAGAATTCAAACACCCTTAAACCCGCAAGCGGCCCACCCGTAATTTTCCTGAAAATGACGGCTAACGGTCTTGGCATATCCATTGCGTTGATTCCCTGCAGCGAAAAGCGTAAGATGGCTAAACCATTGAGCGCCTAAAGCACACACCACCAGGAGGAGTCATTCCATGAACAAGTTCAGCAAAAACCAAAAGGGCTTTACCCTTATCGAATTGATGGTCGTTATCGTCATTATCGGCATTCTCTCGGCCCTCGCCATTCCCAAGATGTTCGGCGTCAGCGCCAAAGCCAAGGCCGCCGAAGCCCCTGGCGTCATCGCCAACTGGGAAACCCTGCAAAGCGCCTATGCCCAGGAAACGGGGGGGGCAGGTCTTGGGACTGCTATCGGGTTCAAGGATCCCACTTCCAAGTGGTTTGAGTATGACGCTGAGACCACGGCTGGTACAATCACGGCTGCAGTCACCACGACTTTTGGCGATTGCACGGCAGCGACCGACGAATGGTCCTCCGTATATGATGCCGCGACCGATGATGCAACTCGCGCCGCTCCTGCAACTGCGGAATGCGCGGCTTATACCCCCAACTTCGTCCCTTAAGCTTTTCGCCGAATTCAGGACTTCATCATGGAAAAAGGGGATCCGGTTCACCGGGTCCCCTTTTTCATTTCTACCCGACACGCTTGACGCCCGAAACCGATTGTCATTTCGAATACGAGATCTCGTCATCTTTCCTGTCGAAGGACTTTCCCGCAAGCAGGACTCGGCCTGCCTTATGTCGAAGCGTCGAATAAAATGGTCAAAGCCTGGATAGAGCTATTGGCCCGCAACTTTTACCTGTTCCATGTGCCGCCCTGGCATACCCGTATCGAGCGCGCCCTGAAGAAAGAACCCAAAATCTATTTGTGGGATTGGACCGAGCCGCTATCGGATGGTGCGCGTTTCGAGAACATGATAGCCTCCCACTTTGTCAAGATTTCAGGGCGGCCTTGATCCAGGCTCTCCGGGCGAAGTGCCACAAAATGCCTGCGAAGCTGGCATTTCCATGTGGTATGCTCTAGAGTCGATCTCTAAGACCTTGCCCCGATGTTTTCTCGCTTGACACCCAGGCTTATTGGCGGCCTTCGGCCTCTGGGCATGGCCATTGCCGCGCTGGGCGCCTTGCTTATCCTGCCCGGATCGCAAAATCCATCCGAGTGGAAACCGGCCGTCATGGCCGTCGGCTTGGGCTTATGGGCCTTTACCGTAAAGCCTCCCCGGCAAATCAATTTGCAAGTCCTGCTGGTCTGGGGGTATTTGCTTTTCCTGCTGCTGGGACGGGGTAATCATCCACGCGTGGCTTGGGAAATGGGGTTGACCTTGGCCTGCGCTTTCGCCTTTTACCTGGGCTGGAGCCAAATCCGTTTGCCGCGTCTGGCCCTCAGCCTCGTCGTGTGGGCGTCCATCGTTTGGGCCGTGATCGATTTACTGTCCTTACCCCTTCTGAGCGCCTGGTTTTCAGCTCATGACGCGGTGGCGTCTTTTTTTCAGAACCGTCACGCCTTCGCGGGGCTGATGCTGGTGGCGGCATTCGCCCATTTTTACCTGATCGAAAAGGCCTCGCCCCATTTATCGGTATGGCTGTGGACTTCGACCCTGGGCGTGCTCATCGCCTTATTGCTTTCCGACAGCCGCAGCGCCCAGGGCATTTTCTTCGTGTTGTTCTTCCCTATGGTTTTTCTTTCTTTGCGCCTGGATTTCCGCGAGCCGCATCCCGAACGCCTGGTTTGGGTGGCCGGCATCACCTTATGCGTGGGCATGGTATGGCTCAATCTGCCCGATCGCCAATTGCATGCCGCCGCCCGCGTCTTCACCGAGGACCCGGGAGAGGTCTGGCAAGAACGCCAGGCGGCATGGCTGGGCTTTTCCGCCTCTCCTTGGTTGGGCCATGGCAGCGGATCGTATCCCTGGGTGGCCCGCTCTTTTTTGCCGCGCCTGGCGGAAGGCGGTGTTAACCCATCGGTTACCGATGATAGTCTTTGGAACCAGTTGGATCCTGGGTTGGATCAGGCCGTCACCTTCGCCGACATGACCTTGAACGCGCAATCCTTGCCGACGGCCGAAAGCCATCCCCTGCAAATCCTGGCCGAGAAAGGCCTCATCGGCCTAGGCATGGAATTGGCGATCCTGGCCTTGGCCTTATTCGGGCTTTTCCGCAATACCCTGAAACAAGGGCATGCCCATACCCGCTTCGCGGGCTTCGCTTTGGCCGGCCTCTATGCCCATGGCCTTTTTACCCCCGCCCTGGAGTCGGCGCCCTTGCGCGTTTTGCTGTTCGGTTTGTTGGGCTTTGGCGCCTCGCTCTGGCCCGGCAAATCCCTGCACCCGACGCCCAAGCCGGGATATCGCGCCTTGCCCTTGGCCTGGATGATCCGGGGTTTAGCCTTTTTCCTGCTGAGCTATGCCCTCTCCCTTTGCTACCAGGTTTGGAAATCCGAATCCGCCTTTCGCGAAGCGCTAAAACATACCGGGGATCCGAGACGATTTACCGAAGAGGTGACGCGAAGCTTATTGGTTTTCCCCCGGCATGTGGAAGCGAATTATGCCTATGCCCAAATCCTGGCTTCGTTCAACCAGCAAGACGAGGCACTCAAGCGCTTGGATCATTTATCGCGTTTCGCGCCGGATCCTCCTCGGCAGGATTTGGCGCGGGCTTCGGTCTTGGCGACGACTGGAAACCCCGAGGAGGCCGCCGCCGTTTTGGCCCCTTGGCTGCATCGGCGCCATCCTCCCCTGGCGGCCTTGGAAATGAGCTTGGACATGTATGCGCAAACCGGAAATTGCCGGGCGATGGGGAGGCTGCAAGCCGACTCCTCGCGCTTCCTCCGGGAATACCCGCGGCCTGATCCCGAAAAATTCACCGCCGCGGCTTTGCAGCGGGAATTCCTGGCGGGTGAGGAAGTGAATTTCCTGCAACTCTGGTTCGGTGGCCGTACCTTGCGGCAGCGCTACATGAATAAACGGTTGGAGGCTTACCATGCCATGCTCAATGCCCACGAACGCGTCTTGAAAGCCTTACGCCGCACTTGCGAAGACGATAGCGATATCCCGGCGGGCAAACGACATAGGCATAGTCGTCCGGCGGGGTAGGGCAGATAATCCGGCGTCCGGGCTTGCCTCGGCGGGCGGGTACCCCAATTCCAGGGACTAGTCCGTTCTTGGTCCAAGCCATGCCTCGCGGCGCCTGCCCCTTGAATAGGGGAAATCGGAGCAATTACGGAAAGCCGAAGGGTCCGAAAAAGTATCCACCGACTCTACCGGACTGAGACGCCCATGGTCAAAAACCCGAACCCCGTAAAAAGTTTGAAAATAAATTTTTCGTGACGCAAAATTTGGAGCTATACCATCTAAGTAAGGGCCATGATCCGACCCGCTTTGAACCAATAGGATAAGGGTCAAAAGTATGGCGAGGTCCACTTCCTAAAACTCTAAGCTTGAATTTAGGTTTGCCTGAAAATTGAACCCAGAAATTCGGGAATGGAAGGCTTAACATGAGAATCAACAGCTTGATAGGCGCGCTTGCCTTGCTTCCGCTTCTGCTCACATCCTGTAATTCGTCCGGCCCTGAGGATACAGGTACAAATGCCACCCCGAACCCGACCAACAACGGTACGATGAGCACGCTTTCCTGCAAATCCGAGGACGTCTTGCGCACCGGCATCTCCAAGGGAGGTATCCTGGATGTTCGGGTTTCCGATGGCTCATTCTATGTCGCGGGTGAAAAAAACGTGAGCCGTGTGCCCATGGGAGGTGGAGCCAGCGAGGTTCTGATCACATTTAAGGATGAGGCCAGGGTTGCCGCACTGACCACTCGGGGTGTGGTTACCATCCCCTTCACCGGAACGGTACGGTATACCGATTATGCGGGAACCCCCATCGGCGAGTGGGCGTTCACCTACACCACTACCACGGCCATTTACGACGCGGCGAATAACCAATTGCTGCTAGTCAAGGTCGCAGATAAAATCATGTATGATGCGATCGACTTGGAAACGCAAACGCGGCGGACCCATGAAGTTGTCGACCCCACTGGAGGCTGGGCCTCGTTGTTCGCCGGCACACGTAGCGACGACTGGATCGCGCGTGCGGGTAATGGCGCAATTTACCTCGAGCATGAATTCGATGATGGGAAAATTTCCCGCATCGCCCTGAACACCAACGAGATTACCCGTTTCGTTCCCGAACTGCCGGAAGCCCAAATAAAGGGCTTTGCCGACGGTGCCACCTACGTTTGGACCGGCAGCAACCGGAAAACCGAGGTGATTGAATTGTATCGCGTGGAAGCATCCGGAGCGACGCAAACGGTTAACGAACTGCACAATATGAGAAATCTGACTATCGCCATCGTGGATGGTTTTGATGGCAAAATCTACTATCGACTGAACGACGGAATTTACCTCGTGACCGGCACGAATGTGGAACGTATCGGCACGGTTGAATCGGAGTGCCAGCGAGATGGCTTTCTATCGGTTGCTGGGCAGTATTACGCCGTTTCGCACCCTACCTCGACGGGCACCGCAACCGAAAAGGTGATCATGAAGTTAAAGATTTGAGAGAACAGGGTATCCGCTCCCCGGCGCTTGATGGGTGTCGGCCGACCCGGCCCGGGAAAAGGATGAGGATGGCCAGGCCGAAAAGCACGAAAAACAGGGCCAAGCGCCTGCCCAGGATGAATTCGCTGATCGATTCGAGTTTGCCTAGCTGACCATCAGCCAGGATAGGGCCGGGTCGACGGATGAAAGATTCGGGTCATCCAAGTAGGTTTCCGGGACTATGGTTACCGAACTTTACGAAGGGTCCCTTGAAATACGTCGCCAAGCCGAGGACATGGGCCTGTCCCCGGAAGACATTGAGTTCTTGGTTTCCCAGGGACGGCTTTCGCCGGACGACATCGCCTTGCAAGTCGCCCATTTGGGCCGCGATCGCTTGAGCTTGGATTTGGCGCGGCCTTGCACTCTCGGCGATGGCATTCTCGCTTTGTCCGAAGCCGAAAGGAATGGCTTGGACGCGCGCTTCCGGGAATATGCCGGCGCTAAGACCGTGATGCGATTTATCCCGGCGTCGGGCGCGGCTTCGCGTTTATTCGCGGCTTGGGACTGGTATTTGCATCAAGACCCATCGCCCACCCGCACGGAATTGAAAACCTTGGCCGGAAGCGAATCTCAAGCCAAGGCCTGTCTCGCCTTCCTCGAAAAAATCGATTCCTTCCCTTTTGCCGGCGAAGCCTTGGATCATTTGAATCGCACCCGGGGTGAAAACCTGTCCAGCCTCAGCCAATGGGTGGACAAGTTTGGGCCGCAGCCCGTCCTCTCCGTCCTTCTTGAAGCAGCCGGTCTGGGCCTACGGGAAAAACCCAAGGCCTTAATCCCCTTTCATCGCTATGCCGATGGGGTTAAAACGGCGCTTGATGAACAGATGGCCGAAACCGCGGCCTTGGTCCTGAACCCCCAAGGCATGGGCCAGGTGCATTTCACCGTGGCGCCCGAACATCGCGCCACCATCATGGCGGCGGGCGAACAAGCCGCCGAGGAATTCGACTCCCAAGGGAAAAAAATCGCCATCACCTATTCCGAACAGGACGATGCCACCCGCACTTTATCCCTTAGCGACGGCCGTTTGGCTCGCGATGGAGAAGGCCGTCCCGCTTTACGTCCCGGCGGCCACGGGGCCTTATTGGAGAACCTTTCCGCCGTCGGCGAGGAATTGGTCTTCATCAAGAATATCGACAATGTGGTCAGACGGGAGGAACTGGCTTCCAGCCTTCGCTGGCGCGGGGCCTTGGCCGGACTTTTATTGGAATGTCGCGAGGAAATCCATGCCCATTTGCGGAAGCTGCATGGCTCCGATCCCGAAAAGGCCGTAGAAGCGGCTTCACATTATCTGGAGGAAAAATTCGGCCTGTCCCTGCCGGATACCCTGCGACGAGCGGGTATCGAAGACCGCCTCGGTTTTTGCCGCGAAAAGTTGAACCGGCCGGTGCGGGTTTGCGGCATGGTGAAAAACCAAGGCGAACCCGGCGGGGGACCATTCTGGGTCCGACAAAAAGACGGCGGACTGTCGCTGCAAATCGTGGAAGCGGCCCAAGTCGATTTGGAGAACGCCGACCAAAAAGCGTTATTGGCCAAGGCCACCCATTTCAACCCGGTCGACTTCGTTTGCGGCCTCACCGATTGGCGCGGCAAGCCCTTTGCGTTGCGGGATTTCGCCGATGAGAATGCCTGGTTCCTGAGCGAAAAAAACAAGGACGGCAAAACCCTGAAGGTGCTCGAAAGGCCGGGCTTATGGAATGGAGCCATGGCGCATTGGCTCACGCTTTTCGTGGAAATTCCGTTGGAGCTTTTCAATCCCGTCAAAACCATCGGGGATTTATTGCGGCCCTCCCATCTTGGCTAGAAGCGGGAGGGGATGGCCGGCAGGTGGGACCTAAAGCCGCCGGGTGGTTCTCAATTCCGAAACCGGCCGATAAGAGTAGGCGCTGTCGCCGACGGGCAGGGCATAGGTGGTGATGGAACGGTTGTGCACGGCCCAGTCCTTGAACGTTTCCAAGGAAGCCGGCTCGCTGTCGATGCGCCAATTGGGTTCGCCCGCGTATTGCTTGTCTTCATTGAACCAGATGAAAACGCGGATATCGGGATCAGCGTTGAACTTTTGCAAAAACTGGCTGATCCAGGCGGATTTATTTTCGCCTTCGGCGCACCCGATTTCGGCTATCCAAAGCGGCTTTTCCGGGAAGTATTTCTTCATGCCCGCAATGCTTTCGCCGAAGACCTCGTCATAGGTGCGCCAGCGGTGATGCCGCGAATGGCGGTCGCCGAAATTGTAGCCGTCCAGACCCACGATATCGACGAAGGCGTCGCCGGGATAATAAGGCAAAATATCGGCGCTGAAGGTGCGATCATCCCAAAGCACATTGGGGCTGAATACCCAGCGGATATTGGTGGCCTTTTCCTCTTTGAATATCCGCCAGGCGCGTCGCCAGGCCAAGCGGAAGGCCGCCGGTTTCTCGCCCCAGCTAACCCAGTCGCCGTTCATTTCATAACCGAAGCGGTAATACACCCATTCGCCGACGCTTTTGGCTTCACGGGCGAAAGTGCGGAAATAAGCGTCCCATTTTCCCGAGTTGATCGAATCCAAAATGCCGGCATCCCAGCCGACACTGTATTCCATCAATTCCTGGGTGACGATGGTGCGGATTTTCCGGTCATTATTGGAAAGCACGATGGCCTTGGGAAAGCCCATGGCTTTATCCACGAAATAAAGCGCATAAGCGGGAGCCGTTCCCAGATTGCTGATTTCCTGATCCAGCCCGTCGCCATAGCTTTGATCTTTATTCCACTGGTAAATACCGAAGGATTTCGCGTCATGCCGAAGCACGCCGGTATCGGCTTCGGCGGCGAGCAAGGAGCCTTGGGGGAGAAGGGCTGGGTCGGAGGGCTTGACCTGCAAAGCCAAGGCCGCCCATTTGCCAAGGTCGGCGGCCATATCGGAATACCGGCAACCCGTCAGGGCCAGAGGGCTCAAACCCACTAGGCACAAGGCGAGGGTTTTAAAGTTGCTGTTGAAAAAGAAGGGCTTCACCCAAAGATTATACGTGGCGGTAGTCGATTAGCCCAATTGCATTTGAACTTATTACCCCCCGTTGACTGGGGGACGGGATTTTGGGGTTGACAAGACCTTTCCGCCCGGATCCAAGGCGGTATTCAACGCGGCTGCGAGGCGTATGCCCGCTTTCAACAATTGCCCTTGCGACACGGCTTGACCCCATTGGATATCGGACTTTTCCAAGGTGACGGCCTTACCCCGACCTTTGATGATCCGGCCCATGCGGTGATAGGCCTGAATGGCCAACTCATGACTTTCCGCCGCGATGTCACGGGGTGAAACCCGGGTCCAGGCGATGAGGCCGGGGGATAGCTTATCCAGCGCTCGGGCGGAATCGAGCAAAGCCTGGGTCAGTCGTTCTTCATCCAAACCCAGGGTTTTCAAATAGCCGTCATCCCAAACCTGGTGCCAGCCCATTTTACGCCTTTTCAAACGCACCTTGGTTTGGTTCCCGCCTTTGTCGTGATCTTCGCCGGCATGCAAGGGCTGGTGCAAATCAGCCATCAAATGCAATACCCATCGCAAGGCTTCGGCGCGGGCGCGGTCGTCGCCGGCTTTCGCCAAAATTTTCAATGCGCTGTCCAGAGCGGTCACGGCATTGGGTTTATCCGCGTCGCGCAGGTCGATTTGCTCGCCGCGCACCTGCAGGGTGATATAGTGCCACGGGCGCGTTTCCGGCCGGCCGCCGCGGATTTCATCGGCCCAGGTGGAAATGGAAACCAGGTCCGATCCGGCGCCGATGAGCCGCTGGATTTCTTGACGGGTGGTAGGCGTCAGGTAGTTCTCCGCCACGCGGGCGGCCACGTGATGGCCCAATTCGCCCCATGCCCAGGTCTCTTGCACGGCAATGGCCGGCCCGCAAACCAGGAAGAAAGCGATGGGGAAACGGAAACCGCCGCGGCGATGAAATGAGGTCATGGGAAGTCTTTGCTGTTTCGGGGGCCAGGGAGGCAAGGCCTCCCTGGCATTCATGAATGGGCCGTATTACCCGCGCAACGGTCACCACTCGAGGGACTCTTAAACTAACCTAGCGTGAATTCTTGTCAAGCCAGCCGACACCCTTAGGGCAAACCCTTACAGTTCGCTAAAAACCGCGAATTTTGGCTATCTTTATCCGAAATGGACCCAAAACTCGAAGTCGGATTAGCCGCCGCCGCCCAAGTCAAAAGCGGGATGATGGTCGGACTGGGAACCGGCTCCACCGCCTATCATTTTATCGTCGAAGTCGCCCGCCGCCATAAGGAAGAAGGTCTGGATATCCAATGCGTATCCTCTTCCTTTTCTTCTTCGATATTGGCGCGGGATTTGGGCCTGCCCCTGGTTTCGCTGGATCAAGTCGATGGCGTCGACATCTATGCCGACGGCGCCGATGAAGTCGACCCGCAAAAGCGTTTGATCAAGGGCCGAGGCGCGGCCATGGTGCGGGAAAAATTATTGGTGGCCATGAGTTCGCTCTTCCTGACCATAGTCGACGCGGGCAAATTAGTGAACCGCCTGGGCGAAAAATTTCCCGTGCCCGTCGAGGTTTTGCCCTTCGCCTGGCGTCCGGTGCAAAAGGCTTTATTGGCCCTGGGAGCCACCAAGGCGGACTTAAGGCCGGCCACGGGCAAAGACGGGCCGGTCATCACCGATCAGGGCAATCTGGTATTGGACGCCTTTTTCCCATCGGCCCTGGCCGTCGCCGGGATGGACGAGGCGCTCAATGCCTTGCCCGGCCTGGTCGATCACGGCTTATTCTGCGCCTATACCGGCAAAACGCGGGTGCTCATCGCCACTCCCAAAGGCGTTGAAGTCCGCGACTAAGGAAAACCCGCCATGCAATGGCTATTGACCACCTTTTTAAAAGGCCTGCTTTTTGTCGTACCCGTCACGGTAACGGTTTTCATCAGCCTATGGGCCTTCCGTTATATCGACGGCCTGCTCCATATCCCCGTGACGGGATTGGGCTTTTTGATTTGCCTGGGGGCCACCCTACTGGTCGGGGCCATGGCCACCAATATCCTTTTCCGCAAAACCGTGGAGGCCATGGAAAAGGGATTGACCCGTTTGCCCCTGGTCAAACTCATTTATTTCTCCATCAAGGACTTGATCGGCGCCTTCGTCGGCGAAAAAAAACGCTTCCAGGTTCCCGTCCTGGTGGACATGTTCGGCAGCGATCCGCCGGTGAAAATGGTGGGCTTTCTCACCCAGGAGGAATTGCCCATGATTGGCCTCGAAGGCCACAGCGCGGTTTATCTCCCCCAGGCCTATAACTTCGCTGGGGTAACCGTCATGGTACCTCGGGAAAGGCTGGTCCGCCTCAGCCAGGCCGACGCCGCGAAGCTCATGTCCCTCATCGTTTCGGGTGGGGTATCCTTGGGCAATACCACCGGCAGCGACGGCGCCAAAAACGAGTTGATCATTTAAATAGGCGGCCGGCGGCCTCGCCCAGCAATTCCAGCGCCCATTGCGAAATCCCGGCCGAAGGCGCGTCATTCACGCCCAGCGGCCAGGAATGGTAGGCCGGGTAGGCACCGGCGGCGCCTTTCTCCAGGGAAGCCACGGCGGAGGCATGCCTTTGCGCCTCCTTCGCCCTTTGCAAATCCATTTGTTGCGCCTTGACGGTGCCGCCGGTCTGTAAAAAAGCCGCCACCCGCCGCAATTCCTCGCGATCGAACCAGATGCCATGCTCGGGACAGGCATCGAGGATAATGCCTGAAACCCGCAGGTAATTCTGCCTGGCCATGCGCACCCCGCAAACCGGGCAAGGCAGGTAAACCACCCGGGTCACGCCCGCGTCGGGACCGGTCAGGGAAGCGTTATGCCCGGGATGGGCGAGTCCGGTCGCGGCGGGCCTTTGTTTTTCCGGCGCGGAAAAATCCCGGACGACCTTGCCGAACGCGCTTTGGGAAAGCCAGAGGCCTTCGCAACCGAAACAAGCCTCGCCGTGATGATAGCCTACCGGCACGCCCGCCAGTTTTTCCTTATCGCCGCAGCGCGGACAAGCGAGATCGGTGGCCTGCGGCATGGCGCTGGCATCCGAAGCGTGAGCCCCGCAATGGGAACAAAACGCGGCATCCTTTTCGAGATAGGCCAGGCATCGGGCGCAATAAGCCTTGCCGTCCAGCGGCTTGAGCCCGGTACCGCAATACCCGCAATCCTTAGCGCCGACCGCTAAGCCGGCGCCGCAGGATCCGCAATGCCAGACCGGGGCATGAAAGGGCTGGGGCCTGGGAACCCGGTGGCTTTGCCCGCAGGGACAAACCAGGCTTTCGCCTTCGGCCCGTCCCTGCAAAGGCAATTCGCGGTGGCATTGCGCACAGAGCAGAATCATGTCCTTCCCCCGGTTTTTCCGTTTCGAGTTTACCACTGCGGTTCGGGAGATCTCAGGGGGTTTCTCATGGTATCTTGGTGACATGCCGCGTCTTTTCCCTCTTTGCGCGTTAGCCTTAGCGTTAACCCTCCTGTCCTGCCTGAAAGCCGGCGGAAAAAACGAAGCCGCCGCCGGCGCCGAGACCGGTTCGCCGCCGGAATGGCGGCCGTATTCCCAATCGGCCCAATCCGCCGACGGCGGGCGGGATCCGGAAAACCCGAGCGCGGAAAATCCCGGTCCGGCCCATGCGCGGCCGGGCATGGGCAAGTATGCCGCCGCCTTGCCGGGTTTTCAGCAAGTCTTCGCCGATGTCGCGGAAATGGCCATCCCCGCCGTGGTCTCGGTGCATAGCGAAAAACAGGCTCCCGTCGATCCCGGTTCGCCGATACTGCCCGAAGGCACTCCCTTTCATTGGTTTTTCGGACCTCAAGGCCCTCACGGGGAATTGAATCCCGGCCGGAGGGAAAGCGGCCTGGGCAGCGGCGTCATGATATCCAGGGAAGGCTATGTCCTCACGAACAATCATGTCGTCGAGGATGCCGATATTATCCGCGTGACGCTCAGCGATGAGAGGGAAATAGGGGCGAAACTGGTGGGGGCCGACAAGGCCACCGATTTGGCGGTATTGAAATTGCAGGACGACGGCCCTTTTGCCGTCGCGACCCTGGGCAATTCCGACGACTTGCGCATAGGCGAGTGGGTCTTGGCCGTGGGCAGCCCTTATGGGCTTTCGCAAACCGTCACGGCGGGCATTATTTCCGCCAAAAGCCGGCGCAATACCGGCATCAACGGCTATGAAAACTTCCTGCAAACCGACGCGGCCATCAATCCCGGCAATTCCGGCGGCGCCTTGATGAATATGAGCGGGGAATTGATCGGCATCAATACCGCCATCTTCTCGCGCAGCGGCGGATACCAGGGCATAGGCTTCGCCATTCCCATCAACATGGCGCGCAAAATCATGGAAGACCTCATCCGCGACGGGGAGGTAACGCGCGGGTGGCTGGGGGTTTCCATCCAGCCCATCGATCAGGGCCTCGCCGAAGCCCTGGGGCTCACGGGAAACCGCGGCGCCTTGGTCGGCGGCGTGGTCGAAGGCAGCCCGGCCGACAAGAGCGGCATCCAAAGGGGCGATGTCTTATTGGCCATCGACGGCAATCCCTTGCGCGATCCCAGCGATTTGCTCAACCGGGTGGCGCTTATCCGTCCCGGCAGCTGGGTGGCCTTGCGCGTCTACCGCTCGGGCAAGGAGGCCACTTACAAGGCGAAAATCGTGAAGCGCGACGAGAAGCGCCTGTCGCGCCTGAGGGATGATGTCCCGGGCGGAAACCTGGGAAGCGATTTAGGCATGGAAATCGCCCCGGTATCCAGCCTCACGCGCGAACGCTATGGCCTGGACGCCAAAATCCAAGCGGGAGTCGTCATTACCGGCATCACGAATCCAACCGGACGGGCGGCCGTCGGCAAGTTGCGCGAAGGCGACGTCATTCTCGAAATCAACCGCCAAAAGGTGAAGGACCCGCTGCAATTCGACGATGCGCTACGGCAGGCCTTGAAGGGGAATCGCGTGCTCATGCTCATCGGCAGGGGAGAGGGCACCTTTTACACGACCTTGTAAAGGGCTTCAGGCGCCGGGCACGGCTTGCCGGGAGGGCGGCAAAAAATTCCCCTCGGGAGCGAGGCGGCATGCCTCGAATCGGGCTTCCCAACCCCTTCCGGCATGGCACCGTCTTTGCGCTAAGAGCTTTGCCGCTCGCCCTTAGGGTAAAAAGCCATGACCCGAATCAACCACAATATCTCCGCCTTCATCGCCGTGGATCAATTGGCCCGCAATAACCGCGGGCTGGCGTTTTCGCTGCAAAGGCTTTCGACCGGCATGCGCATCAACCGCAGCAGCGACGACGTGGCGGGCTTGGCCGTCTCGGAAAAACTGCGCACCCAAATCCGCGGCACCACGGTGGCCGAGAGAAACGCCAATGACGGCATCGCCATGCTGCAAATCGCCGAGGGTTCGCTCAGCGAGATGACCAATATCCTCCAAAGGCTGCGGGAATTGGCCGTGCAGGGCGCCAACGGCACTTATGGCAGCGTGGAGCGGTCCTATCTCGACCGGGAATTCCAATCCTTGCTGGAGGAGGTCAACCGCATCGCCCTCAGCAGCCAATACAATGGCATTACCTTGCTCGATGGCGGAATGGCGAGCTTCGGATCCACCGGCAGCACTTCCTCGGTTTTGCATATCGGCGCCAATTTCGATGCCAATGGCCTGGGCACGAGCATCGATACCTTGCAAGTCCATATTTCTCCGGCGACCTTGGGATCGCTCGGGTTGAGCATTGGCGCGGTGGCCGTTTCCACCGGCTCATCGGCCCTCACCGCCCTGGATTTACTCGATCATGCCATACGGTCGGTGAATGCCGTGCGGTCCGAATTGGGCGCCACCGTCAATCGCCTGGAAAGCGCCTTGCAGAGCTTGCAAACCCAGGAAGTCAACATGACTTCGGCCGAATCCACCATCCGCGATACCGATTTCGCCAAGGAAATGACCGAGATGACGCGCAACCAAATCCTGGTGCAAAGCGCCACGGCCATGCTGTCCCAGGCCAACCAGACGCCGCAGAGCATTCTGTCCTTGCTCCAGGGCTGAGCCCCCCGGCCCGGCTCTCGATCCTCACTCCAGGGCTCCGAGGTTGATTCGGCGTCACGAAACGAAGCATAATGGAAACGGATCGCTGAACGCATGGACGCCACCCTCACCATTCGTCCCGGCTTGCCGCCGTTTACGGACGAGCAAGTCATCACCTTTCCCGAGGGATTGCCGGGCTTCGAGCAGGTGCGCCGCTATCTCATCCTTTCGGTTCCCGAACATGAGCCTTTCCATTGGATGGAGGCGGTGGAAGGGCCGCGCTTGCGCTTTGCCCTGGTCAATCCCCTCAGTTTCCGTCCCGATTATCAGCCGAAAATCAAAAAAGCCGATTTGGATACCTTGCATATCCTGGATCCCAAGGAGCTCTTGCTTTACGTCATCGTGACCTTGAAGCAGCCGCTGGCGGAGAGCACCGCGAATTTGATGGGACCGCTTTTCATCAATATCCGCGAGCGGGTCGGCCGCCAAATCATCATCGAAAACGACGCCTACGGTTTGCGCGAAAGGTTGGTGGACTGATGCTGGTCCTGACCCGCAAGGTCGGCGAGTCCATCCGCATCGACGGCCGTATTTGCATTACGGTGATGGAGGTCGACGGGCGCACCATCAAATTGGGAATAGACGCCCCGCGCAATGTCCCCATTCACCGCGAAGAGGTTTGGCTGCGGATTTTGGAAGAGAACCGTTTGGCCGCCGCGGCCGAGGCCGCGGACATCGACTTGGGATCCATGGCGGACTTGCTGAAGCAGGGGGGGCTTACAAAGCCGGAAGAAAAACCGAAGACGGAACCGGGGAAAAAACCGGACGGGAAAAAGTAAGGACCGGCTATTTGCCGTCGTGCAGCAAGCGGAAGCTTTGCTCGTGCTTGCCTTGACGCAAGGTCACGAATAAGAAGCCGAAGTCGATGCTTTTCAAAGGAATCAATTCCTGGCCTTTACCGGCTTCTGCCTGGTAAAGGGACTGTCCCCGCGAATTGAAAAGCAGGATTTGCGCAGGAGCGTTCAAGACCACCCGTAAGACCTGGTTGACCACCATGGCCTGACCCAAATCCTTGCCTGCCGATAAGACGGAAGGCTCGGATACCTTGGGCGACTCGGCGGATACGGTTTGGTAAGCGAGGCCTAAGGCCATCAGGCCTATCCCCACCCACTTCCCGGGTCTTAGCACGGTCTTGAACCTCAAAGTCATGAACTAATTATGCCTAATCCAGAAAATCCTGGCTAGGCTTTTCTGGGATGTCTTTGTATACAACTAGGCCTTTTGGACCCATAATCGCCATTTTCGGTTTTTTCGCGGATCCCGAGGCTTATTTTCCCCGCAGAGCGGCTATCAAACCGGTTTTTTGTTGCTCAAACCACCAGCCCACATCGTGTTCTCCTTCGGGCTCGAAATGCACTCTCAGGCGGGGTAGCGATTTTTGCCAGATCTGGAGACTGGCCATCACGGGGCCGGCGGGAAAGAGCCTGTCCTTGCCGCCTACGAAAATGTCCCAAGTTCCCGCGCGCATTTTCGCTTCCTGCGCGACGCCCTCGGCCGCGACGGCCAGATCGGGATAGGTCGAAACCAGAACCCGCCTTTCCAAGGGATATCGTCCCGCGAGGGTATAGCGGATAATGCCCAAGGTCCCGTCGGATACCCCGATGGCGGTAATGGCCTTGGAGTTGGCCGGGTAATGGGCGAAAAGCCATTGCAAGGCCTGGTCGATATGCCTGACCCCGGCTTCGCTCAGCCAATCCGCTCCGGCATAGGCGGAAGGGCTGACGAAATAGAAGCTGTCGGGAGGGACTAATTCGAGCGCCGGGCGGTGGGCGGTATAGCCTTTTTCCCGGTTGCCGCTGCGCATGCCGCCATGCAGCCAGAGCAAGACCGGCAAAGGCCGATGGGCCGTATTGGGAGGCAGGGTATAGCCGCAGGCAACGCTGTCGGGGCCGACGTGGATTTGCCGCCAGGCGGCGTCGGGCTTGGCCGCGGCCGCCGCCGCCGCAATCGCGCCGGCGGCCAGGGTTAAAAGCAAGGTTACCGTCCGTCGGCGCGCCGCCTGAACAGGCGATCCCGCCTTCACAATCCCGCCCGCCAATCGGTTTTGCCATAGTCCGGAATTTCGACCCGGGCTTGATTGCCGGTGTCGGCCTTGGCCAGGGTGGCGAAGGCCAGGGTATCGGTGGGACAGGTTTGCACGCAGGCCGAGCAGCGCACGCATTCCACGTCATTGAGGGGTATGCCTTTATTCGCGTAATTCATGACGTCGATGCCCATGTGGCAGGCCTTGGTGCAGGCATTGCAGGAAATGCATTTCTTCTTTTCGCTGACGATGCGGTAAACCGAGAATCGGGAATAGATATGCATGAGCGCCGCGAGGGGACAGCCATAGCGGCACCAGATGCGCCCTCCCAGGAAAAAGTAAAATCCCAGGCCCGCCACGCCAGCGAAAAAAACGTCGATGGAGAGCTTGTAGCCGCCGCGCAAGGTATCGGTTATCAGGGCCAAGGCCCCCGGCCCATGGGCGGCCGCGGGCAGGTAATGCAGAGAATACCCTAGCGCCGTCACCGCCACGGCGAAGACAAGCACGAATTGCCCGATATTCTCCAGGCGCTTCGGGGTTTTGCCGTGAGGCGTCAGGTGACGCACTTCGTCGCCCAGGGTCTCGGCCATGCCCCCGCAACTGCATATCCAGCCGCAATAGGCGCCTTTGCCGAAACGCTTGACGATGAGGAAGAGAAGGCCGAAGGTTTGCACCAGCGGAAACCAGGTCCAGAACGCGGATTTCCCGAAATCGCCCATGTTCAAAGGCCAGAAGAGCACGAAGCCGAAACTCGACCATTTGCCGCCGGGGAACATTTCCCGCCGCACATAGCTTTCGGGACTGAAATGCGGGGCGATGAATTGATCGTAGCCGTAGAAAGGCAGGTAAAAAAGGAAAAAAGCCTGCACGAAAATCAGGCTGAGGGTTTGCCAGCGTATATACCGCGTCTTGCGGACGAGGATGCGCCTGATTCCGAACAGGGCTATGGTGGTGGTGTAGAAGAGGCTATACCAATAAGTGGGCCCTTCGCTCCAGCCCGCGTCCCTCGTCAAGGCATAGGTGAAATAAACGGCGCTGAAGCCCACGGCCACGGCGATGAGGTAGCCGTGTTTGAGCAGGGGCCAGCCGAAGGCGAAGTAACGCTTGCGCCGCTTCGCCATGATGCCCAGCGATAGGCCGCCGCTGACAAGGAAGACCAAGGATCCCAGCCAGCCCAGCACGAAATTGAGGGAGCCATACCAGGCGTAATGGTTCAGCCCGAACGGAAGTTGGACGTGAAAGGGCGCCGTCAAATAGGCGCTGACATGCCCCGCCCAGCCTTCGGCCCCGGCGAAGACATGGCGATCGACGCCGGACTTGCCGCAATAAAGCATGGTGAAAAAGGCCAGCATGGCGGTGAGGAAAATCCAGGTGGGCGCTTCTTTATCCCCGGCCAGCTTGATGCCGCTGCGCCGGAGAAAGGCCACCGGCAATTCCCTGCCGATAAGAGCGAAAACATGCTGGGCGGGAAGGGTCCTGTTTTGGGGGCCGCCGTCGCTTTGCTGCGCGACGTCGATTTCCTCCAGCCGGATGGCGATGGGTTGGGCGTTGAAGTAGGCCTGGATTTTCCCATTGGCCGCCAGGGCATGGAAACGTTCCAGGTTTTCAGGCTTGGGTCTCTCCAATTGGGGCCGGCGGTAAATCAGGCGGACGCGGTTGCCGCTCTCCGCCAGGGCGATGGCGGCTTCCAACGCGCTGTCGCCGCCGCCGATGACGGCGATGTCCTGATCGTGGAAATCGCCGGGGTCGAATAACCGGTTGTAGACATGCGGCATGTCCTCGCCCGGGACTTGCAGGCGGCGCGCGTCGCCGCTTTTGCCGATGGCGAGTATGACCCTCACCGCCCGGTGCGCGCCTTGGGCGGTATCCACTTCGATCAATCCCTGCCGGCGGCGGATGGCTGTGGCCCGCTCCCCTATCCGTACGATGAGTTCCTGCCCGCGGAGTTTTTCCTTGAGGGCGGCCAAAAGGCTTTCCTTGGTGCCGTCCTCGATTTTCAGCGGCCCCTGATTGCGGAAATGATCGGGTTTGGCGAGAATGGGTTTCCCTTTGGGGAAATTTTCAATGGTCGCGAAGGGCTGGGAGGATTCGAGGACTTCATAATCCAATCCCCGGGCCCGGCATTCCATGGCCGCGGCGATGCCCGCCGGACCGCCGCCGAGAATGAGCACTTGCTTGACGCCCGGGGGGCGGCTTTCCCCGGCTTTCAGGAAATCCGCGTCGGCGGCGAAGCGCTTGACGATTTGGGCCCCGCCTTCCGCGGCGAGCTTCAACAAGGGGATGCCGGTGAGATCGCCCACGACATAGACGCCGGGCAAGGTGGTCTGGCCTTTTTCATCCAATTCGGGATAGCGCTCGACTTCCCCCACGGGAGCGTCTTTTTGCAACCAGGACAGATACCGCGAAACCAAGGAAACGGCCATGGATGGCCTCCGCTGCGAAGATGATGGAGAAGATAGCCGGTGCATGGGTAGGCCAAAGGCCGAATAACGTTACCGCCCGAATTTGATATGCTTCATCCATGCGCTTGCATCTTTGCCAATACCGCCTCATCGCCGGGTCGCCGGCCGACAACCGCGAGAAAGTGCGCGATCTCGTCATGGCCAAGCCCTTGGACCGGTCGGGGCTATTGCTGCTTCCGGAAATATTCAGCACCGGCGTTTTGCCCGAAGCCGAAGCGGACCGAATGCGCGGCGTCGACGAAGGCGATCGGCGCTTCCTCGCCGCCCTGGCCAAGGAGAGCGGGCAATACGTGCTCGGATCGACGGCTGGCGGGACGCCTGAAAGCCTGCATAACCTGAGCTTGCTTTACGATCCCCAGGGTCTGCCCATCGGCGCCTACCGTAAAATGCATCCGTTCTCTTTCGCGGGCGAACACCGCGTTTTTTCGCCGGGCCATGACGTGGCCGTCTTTCCCTTGCCCGCTTTCACCCTGCAACCGACGCTATGCTATGACTTGCGTTTTCCCGAGCTTTACCGGGCCGGCGTCGATCGGGGCGCCGACTTGCTGACCGTGCAGGCGAATTGGCCGGTCAACCGGCAGGCGCATTGGGATGTCCTATTGCGCGCCCGCGCCATCGAGAACCAGGCTTTCGTGGCGGGCGTGAATTGCCTGGGCCATATCGGGCAAGTCGAGTTCAAGGGCGGATCTTTGGTGGTTTCCCCCCGGGGTGATACTTTATTGCAAGCGGGAGAGGACGAAGGCGTTTTCTCGGTCTGGATCGATCCGGATCTGGTCAAAAGCTGGCGGCGGGTTTTCCCGGCCTTGCGCGATCGACGCCCCCCGGGACTTTTCAAGCCCAGCTGCGGATAGGAAAAAAGATGAAGGTAACCAGCGACGCCGTTTTCACCGTCCCCGCGGAAAAGGTTTGGGAAGCGCTCGCCGATTTCGGCGCCTATCCCGAATGGAATCCCTTGGTGAAATCGATGGAGGGCAACCCCGAGCCCCAGGGTAGCGTGCAAGTGACTATCGCCTATCCCGGCGCCGATTTGCTGCAGGGACGCGCCGAGGTGACGGGCTGGGTGCCGCCCAAGTATTTCAGCTTCACCCTCCGCAAAGGCCCCGCCTGGTGGTACCAGGAAGAGCACATTTTCCGGCTCAAGACGAGGGATGACGGCAAGGTCGTTTTTTACAATGAAGTCTATGCGACGGGCCTCAGTTTGCGCTTCGGGCGCAAGGCTTCCTCCCACCGGATTCGCCATTCCCTGGACCGCATGAACGAGGAATTGAAAATCCGCGTCGAGGGGCCAAAGGCCTAAAACGAGTAGTGATAATGGGTTATCGGCGGGAGTAGTAATTTCAATTACCGTAACCTGTTTGTAAACCTCTGGATTATCTTTCCCATAGGCGCCGAACGCCTAGCATTTCAGGGAGAGGGCCATGAACGCTGCCCGGATTCTGATAGTGGACGACGAGGAAACCGTCTTGGGTTTGATGGCCATGGTCTTGCGCATGGCCGGGTACCTCGTGCAAACGGCCCCGGACGGCAGGGAAGCCCTTTCCCAATTCCGGAACGGCGAAGGCGCTCCCGATTTGCTGGTGACCGATTTGCTTTTGCAGCCCGACTTTCCCGGTCATGAACTCGCCCGGAACATGCGGATTTTCCAGCCGGGCCTGCCCGTCCTTTACGTTTCCGGCCTGGCCGAGTGCGATTTGGTGGAAGAAGAGGTCGCCCAGGGCCAGGCGGCTTTTCTGGCGAAGCCTTTCTCGCCCCGCATGCTCAGGGATTGGGTGAAGGAAGCGCTCAAGGTACGCAACCTGGCTGTTACCTAGAGGGCGTTTCCGGTTTCGCCTGCCTTGGATTTTTCCGCCGCCAGCGGCGTTTCCCACAAGAATTCGGGACTGTCCGCCAGCCTCGCCGCATGGCGCGAAGCCACGAAAAACCAGTCGGACAAGCGGTTGAGGTAACGCCTTACGCCGGGATCGACTTCGCCCTCCCGGGCCAATGCCACGACCTTGCGCTCGGCGCGCCGGCAGACGGTGCGGCAAAGATGCAGCCAGGCGTTCAGCGGGCTGCCGCCGGGCAAGACGAAAGACTTCAACTCACCCAAATGCGCCTGCATCCTATCCATGGACGTCTCCAGGGCGAGATCGTCTTGCTCGCCGAAGCGCGGGCGCGTCTCCCATGCCGAGGCTTCGGGCGCGGCCAGCAGGCTGCCGGCGTCGAACAGGCGGTTTTGCATCAGCTTGAATTCGCGGTCCCAGATTTCCCGCTCGGCCGCCGGCCAGGATTTCTCGCCCGGCAATAAGGTCCTGACCATGCCCACGAGTGAGTTCAATTCATCCAAATCGCCATAGGCCTGGATGCGCGGATGATCCTTGGAAACCCTTTGCCCGCCGATAAGGCCGGTCTCGCCTTTGTCTCCGGAGCGGGTGTAAACGCGGTTGATGCGGATGCTCATCGGTTAAACCTGCCGTCGTAAAGGGATAAGGCGAGAATGCTTTGCATGGAATCCAGCCTCGGAATGATGTCTTCGCGCGAAAGCAATTCCACCCCGATATGCTCGCCTTCGGCGGCGACGCCGAGGGCCTTCCCCTGCAAGGCCTCGCCGTCGGAGAGGCTCAGCGTCCGGCGATAGGCGAAAAACCAAATGCCTTCGTCGCTCAGGCCGGGGCTCGGATAATACGGTTTGTCGTTCAAGGGGATCAATTCCTCGCGGCGGATTTTCAGGCCGACTTCCTCTTCGAGTTCGTGCACGGCGATTTCGCCGGGATCGTCGACTTTCTCGTCGAGCATGCCCGCCGGAAATTCCAGGCTGTAACGGCCATGGCCCATGCGGCATTGATTAGCCATCAAAAATTTTTCTTCGCCCGTTTCGGCGATGGTGATGGCGGGGACCACCAGCACGGCCGGGCCTTGGATGAGGACATAAGGCAAGAGCGGATGGCCTTCGGCATTGCGGCCCGCGACGCGGAGCAAGGCGAAGAGGAGGGAGCCGTCGCGTTTTCGCAAGCCTTGCAATAGCTCCACCGCTTCGAGGACGCATCCCGCCGAGGCCAGGGACTTTTCCCAGGCCGCCACCTTGGGAGCCTGCCGCCAATTATCCTGGCTTAAGGCCGGGCCGGCCGACGCGGAATCGGGATCAAGGGCCTGTGTCACGGATCCACCAAGGGGTCGGGATGGCGGTCCGGGTCGACATAGGGCTCCGGCTCGGGCAATGGCACCATGGTGCTTCCGAAGTCGCTGTCTTTCGTTTCCTCGGGAGCTGGTGGGGGAGCGAGGGGCGGAGGTTTGACGGGATGCAATTCCAGGGCGCTTTTGCCGAAGGCATAGGTGGCGCCGAGCCCCAGGCGGAAAATCCCCTGGCTATTCTCACCTATCAGATAGCCCGGACTGAATTGGAGGTAAAGCCCCCAGGGTTTGGGCAAGGTGAACGAGGCCTGAGCCTCGCCGCCCACGCTCGCATACCCATTTTGCTTTTCGAGACGATGGTAACCCACGAAGGCCCCGAGCTTGAGGGTAAAAGGCAGGTCCAGGCTCAAGGGCGAAACCGCATAAACCCTCGCGCCCAATTCGGTGACCGGATCGCGGCCCTCCGCTTCGAGACGCACCCGGAAATAAGTCACCATGGCCTCGAAGCCGGTTTCCAGGCCCGGGCTCCAGCGCGTGCGGCCTCCTCCCGAAAGTCCCAAGCCCAATTTGTAACCGTCCTCCCAGATCACCGGATGCAAGGCCGCGTCCCCCCAGAAGGGCAGGGCATGGCTATTCGCAGCGGTCATCAAGGTGGCCGAGGCCATCAAGGCCAAGGCGGGCTTGCGTAGGACTATCATCGCGCCTCCATTCCGGGGTTTTCATTCGGGTGCCAGCCAATCGCGGGGTTGCAACCAGTAAGCCGTCAGTGCTTCTTCGGGGGAACCCGGTTCGGCGCGGTAGTCATATTCCCAGGCGGCGAGCGGAGGCAAGGACATTAAAATCGATTCGATGCGTCCTCCGGATTGCAAGCCGAACAAGGTGCCTCGGTCATAGACCAGATTGAATTCGACATAACGTCCCCGCCGATACAGTTGGAACTTCCTCTCGTTTTCGGTCACGGGATGATCGGCTTCGCGCAAACACGGGGCATAAAGCGAGGGGAAAGCATGCCCCACCGCGGCGGCGAATTCCAGGTCCGCTTCCTGATCTTGCCGGAGATGGTCGAAAAAAATACCGCCGACTCCCCGGGCTTCCTGGCGGTGCTTGAGATGGAAGTAATCGTCGCAGTCCTTTTTCATGGCGGCATAGTCCCGTCCATGGTCATCGCAAAGTGATTTCAACCCTCGATGCCAGGCGACGATGGATTCCCGCCTCGGGTAATAGGGCGTCAAATCCATGCCGCCTCCGAACCAGCCGGCAGTCCCGGCCGTGAAATAGCGGATGTTCAAATGCACGGTGGGAATATGGGGATTGCGCGGATGAAGGACAAGGCTCACTCCGGTGGCGAAATAGGGCGTGCCGGGAGCGATGGCGAAGGCCGTGGCCGCCGACGGCGGAAGGGAATGGCCTTCCAAGGCGGAGAAATTCACCCCGCCTTTTTCCAAAAGCCGGCCTCCCCGGAACACGCGCGATCGGCCGCCTCCCTTGCCTGAGCCGTATTCCCAGGCATCCTCGTGATAGCTTTCGCCGTTTTCCCGCGTCAGAAAATCACAGATGGCGTCCTGAACGGCTTGAAAACGCGCCACCACCTTGTCCCGAAAGGTATTCATGGTGTCAAAGGTTACCTTAGCCCGGCGTTTTTCTAAAGCCATAAACCGTCTTGCTACATTGCCGAGGCTATCATGAACGCATTTTCGGCATTTTGGCAAAACCTGCCTTCGCACATGGATCCCGTCATTTTTCAGTTGGGGTCCTTCCGGGTCCAATGGTATGGCCTGATGTACCTACTGGCCTTTGTCTGCACTTATTTCCTGGCCAAGTACCGCATCCGCACCGAAGACCGTTTCGATTACGACGACGACTTCATCAAGGATTTGATGACATGGGCCTTTCTAGGCGTGCTCATCGGCGGCCGGCTGGGTTATGTCCTTTTCTACAACCTGGATTATTACCTGCATTCCCCGCTGGAAATCATTTTCCCTTTCAAGTCCACGGCGCATGGTTGGCAGTTCACGGGTATTTCGGGAATGTCCTATCACGGAGGGCTCACCGGGGCCATTCTCGGACCCTGGCTTTTCTGCCGCAAGCATAAGGCTGATTTCTGGAATCTCTGCGATTTGTTTTTCCCTTCGGCGCCCTTGGGTTATACCTTCGGGCGGCTCGGGAATTTCATCAATGGCGAATTATGGGGCCGGGAGACCACCGCCGCCATCGGCATGCACTTTCCGGAAGCTCCGGGACCGGGATTACGTCACCCGTCCCAACTCTATGAAGCGACCTTCGAGGGCGTGGTCCTTTTCCTGATCCTATGGTCTTTGCGCAAGCGCGGTTTCCCCAAGGGTTCATTCGCCGGCCTGTATTTGATAGGCTATGGCTGCGCGCGTTTTTTCATCGAGTTCTTCCGGCAACCCGACGTGCAATTGGGCTTCGTGCTATTCGATTTTTTCAGCATGGGACAGGTGCTTTGCCTGGCCATGATGCTCGCCGGCTTAGGGTTTTTCCTTTACCGCGCCAGGGTCATGCGCCGGTCGACAAGGACCTGAAGCGGCATTATCCGTAAGGCCGCGACGGCCATGGGTGGGGCCGAAGCAAAATAATTTTGCCCGAATTTCCTTCACCTGTGACAACTCTACGAATGAAGTTGTAAAATGGATTTCCACTTCATCCGAGTGAGAGCGATTCCTTGGACAAATTGAAACTTCCGTGGTGGACCTGGATGGCTCCCTGGCTGGTTTGCCAACTCGGGACGGTGGCCTCGCATCCATTCCATGTCATCGCCGGCGTCACGGCGTTGAATTTGCGCATCCCCCTCGCCATCGCGATGATTTACTGGTGGGGCCCCCGAGTCTTGCCGGGATTGATGATCGCCTCCGCGCTTTTCTGGTGGACATGGGGAAATGCAACCCTTTCGTGGGCTTCCCTGCACGCCTTTTGGGAAGGCCTGACGGTATTTTCCTCCTGGGCCTTTTGGAATTGGATTCGCCGCGAGCCGCTCAACCTTTCCAATGGCCGCCAAACCTTGAATTGGCTGATCATGGCTCTTCTTCCCGCCGCCGTCTTGGACGGGATTCACTCCCTCTGCCAAAGCCTGATGCCGGGAATTCCGGCGGCATCCGATTTTTGGGCGGTGGCCTGGTGCGAAGCGACGGGGACCTTGCTGGGGGGCATCGCCATCGCCACGCCGCTGTTGTTTTTCGCCTCCCCGTGGCTGGAAAAACGGGGGTTTTCCCTCACGCGCTTTTTGCCTCTACCCGAACCCGATCCGGCCAGGCGGCGACGGTTCATGGCATTGGAAGGGGGATTGATTTTCGCCTTTCCCGCCGCGATATCGTTGTATTTCCTGCGTTCGGATTTTTGGATAGCCTTCGCGACCATAGGAGTCTGGGTTGCGCTTCGATTCGGTTTCGGCGTCGTCATGGCTTGGAATGTCTGGACGGTGGCGGTGACATGGGCGGCCTTTCTTTTGTGGCCGACGCCCCACAGCGGCGCCGTCGAAGCGTTTCAATTGGCGCGCATGCACTTGGGACTGGCATTCATCGGGGCGGTGACCCTGATTATCGGCAGCACCTTCAACGTCATGCTGCGGGAAATCCAGGCCCGCAAGCGTTCGGAAGCCTCTTTGCTCTTGACGCGCTTCACCATCGAGCACTCCTCCGAGGCGATGATCCGCACCGACGCCAAAGGCCGCATCGTCGACGTGAATGAATCGGCCAGCTCCTTTCTGGGTTATACCCGGGAGGAATTACTGGGACTATCCATTCCGGATTTCGACCCGTATTTCCCCATGGACCAGTGGGAAAATGCCCTCAAGGCGCTTTCGCGATCGGGCAGCAATAAAATCGAAACCGTGCACAAAACGAAAGACGGGACGATGAAGCCCGTTGAAATCGTGGCGAATTACCTGGAATTCGAAGGCGAAGTGCTGATTTGTACCTTCGTGCGCGATATTTCCGATCGCATTGCGGCGCGCGAGCGCTTGAGCCAAAGCGAGGCCCGCTTCCGTTCCCTGGTGGAAAATGCTCCTGATGTCATCGTGCTCTACGACGCGGATCAAGGCCATCTCATCGATTTTAACGAGAAGGCTTGCAGCTTTTTTCTGTTTTCCCGGGAAGAATTACTGCAAAAAAATCCCATCGACCTGAGCCCCGATAAACAGCCCAATGGCAGGACTTCCGCGGAAATGGCCGAGGAAAAACTGCAACTGGTGAAACAGGGGCAGCCGCAGCAATTCGAGTGGGCCTTCAAGAATTCCCGGGGGGAGGAAACCGTTTGCGATTTGCGCCTCTCCCTTTTCCCCTCCCATGACGGGATGCTGGTGCGAGGAAGCATCCTGGATATTTCAGCGCGGAAGCGGCTCGAATCGGAATTGCATAAAGCCCAAAAGCTGGAATCGCTGGGAATTCTGGCCGGCGGCATCGCCCACGATTTCAATAATCTGGTCGGGGGGATATTCGGCTATATCGACATGGCGCTGACCAAGTCCATGGATTCGAAAGCCGCCGATTATCTGGCGAGCGCCATGCGCTCCATCGACCGGGCGCGGGGGTTGACCCAGCAATTGTTGACGTTCGCCCGCGGCGGCGAACCCCGGAAGAAACCGCAGCCCTTGCATCCCTTCCTGGAAGAAGCGGCGCGTTTCGCCTTGAGCGGGTCCAATGTCGATTGCCGGTTTCAAATTCCGGAAGATCTTTGGATATGCGAATTCGATCGCAATCAAATCAGCCAAGTCATCGACAACCTGGTGATCAACGCCATGCAGGCCATGCCGAGCGGCGGGATTGTGACGGTCAAGGCCGAGAATGTCCGAATCGCCAAAGGGGCGCATCCCACCCTCGATGCCGGTGACTTCGTTCGGATCGCCATCCTCGATCAGGGCGAGGGCATTCCTCAGGCCAATCTCTCCCGCATCTTCGATCCCTTTTTCACCACCAAAGCCAAAGGGCATGGGCTGGGCTTGGCGACTTGCTATTCCATCATCAGCCGCCATGGCGGCCATATCGAGGTGGATTCGGAACCGGGAAAAGGCACGGCATTCCATATTTACCTGCCCTCTTCCGAAAAGCCTCCCTTGCCCGATCCCGATCCCGTGGGCGAGGATTTTGCCGGTGAAGGATGCTTCATCCTCATGGACGATGATGCCGGCATCCGCGAGTCCATCGGGGCCATGCTTTCGAGCCTGGGCTATGAAGTCCAAATCGCGGAGCATGGCCAGGAAGCCATTGACGCTTTCCAATCGCTTCTGGACGAGGGGAAAGACGTCGCGGGCATGCTCTTCGACCTGACCGTGCCCGGACACATGGGCGGCCGCGAGGCGGTGGCCCGCGTGAAGGCCCTTCGCGCTTCGGTGCCGGTTTTCGTCATGAGCGGTTATGCGGAGGACCCCGTCATGGCCAATCCCATGGATTACGGCTTCCAAGGCAGCATTTGCAAGCCGTTCGTGAAGGGCGATTTAGCGCAGTTATTGCGCGCTTACATGACGGCCTGATTTTCGGCCGCCGTCGATGGCGATCCTCGCCGGCGCATTTCCCTGGAACCCAGTTGGCCGCAAGCGGCCATGACCCCCTGGCCCTTGGTGCCGCGGATGCGGCAATACTGGCCGGCGGCCATCAAGGCGGCGAAAAAAGCCTTGACCGAGGCGTCTTCCGGTTTGGCGAAAGGAGACTCGCGGCGCGGATTGTAAGGGATGAGGTTGACGCAGCCGCGAATGCCTCGCAAGAGGTCGGCTACGGCCTGCGCGTCGGCGGGAGCGTCATTGACGCCGGGGATGAGCACATACTCGAAGAGGATGAAATCGCCCTTGCGGGGCAGGGGATATTCCCGCAACACCTGGCATAATTCGGCCAACGGCCACTGGCGGTTCATCGGCATGATGCGCGAGCGGGCGGCGTCGTCGGGCGCGTTCAGGCTGACCGCCAGGCGGATATGGGGAATGCCGGTTTCTTTCGGCAACCTGGCCAAGGTTATCATCCGGCGTAAGGAGGGGATATGGCCGACCGTGGAAATGGTGATGTGGCTCTGGGCGATGTCGAGTCCGCGCTGATCGGAAAGGATGCGGATGGCGGTCAGGACGTGATCGAGGTTGTCGAGCGGTTCCCCCATGCCCATGAACACGATGTTCTCGATGGGTTCGCGCAACTGGTGGCGGGCGACCATCACCTGGGCCACGATTTCCGCCGCCGTCAAATGACGCAGAAAACCCAGCTGGGCCGTCTCGCAAAAGGTGCAGCCCATTTTGCAGCCGACCTGCGAACTGATGCATAGCGATTTGTAGTGGCGCATCGGTATCACCACCGATTCGGAGACCAGGCCGTCATCCAAGCGCAATAAAAATTTATAAGTCGTCCCGTCGCCGGCTTTTTGCACGACGGGAGGCAATTGAAACCGGAAATGCCGGCGGGCTTTTTCCGCCAAGGCGGGATTGGCCGTAAAGGCGGCCAAGCTTTCCGGGGAGAATATCCCCTGCCGGTAGAGTTGGCGAAAAACCGCGCCGCCGTGGAATTCGCCTTCCTTCCCCCGATGCCGGGATTTGCCGTTCAGGCGCGCGAATTCCGCCGCCAGGGCGTCATGGCTTAAACCGAGCAAGTCCATTCAGGTCTTGATGGAAAAGGGGGTGAAGTCGGTGTCGGTGTCGAAATAGTCTTCGTTTTCGGCGCGCTTTAAAAATCCCACCACGAGATAGGTGAAGGGGGTGATGACGACTTCCCATCCGGTCTTCAACAGATAATTGGTGATCATGACTTGGACGACCAAATCGTTATTTCCCCAGGCCCCCCAAAACGCCAGGGGATAAAACAGCAGGCTGTCGACGGCTTCGCCCACCAAGGTCGAGCCGATGGTCCGCATCCATAAAAATTTCCCCCGCGTCGCCAATTTCATTTTCGCCAGCACGAAGCTATTGGCGAACTCCCCGCAAAAGAAGGCGATGAGCGAAGCGCCGACGATGCGCGGGGTCTGGCCGAAGACCGTGGCGTAGGCGTTTTGATTGGGCCAGCCGGGGGCGGCGGGAAGGGAGACGACGACCCAACTCATGAAGGAAGCGAAAATGACGGCGGCGAAGCCCGCCCAAACCACCTTACGGGCTCGGGCATAGCCGTAAACCTCGGTCAAGACGTCTCCGAAGACATAGCTGATGGGGAAAAACAAAACCCCGGCTCCGAAAGAAAAACTCCCGACTTGGGCCACCTTGGCGGCTCCTATCACATTGGAACAGATCAAGACCGTGACGAAGGCGGCCATGACCAGGTCATAGTAGCGGTAGCGGCGTCCGCTTCCGACCGGGGAGTGCGATTGGGTCTTTTTCATTTAGGCATAGGAGCAATTACCCCGTGGCGGGTAAAGGTGGACCGTGGCATCATCCCAAATACCCGCTATCGGGGGGAAGGTTTTCACGGCTTGCCGCGGCTTTGGCCAATTGGTCGCAACGTTCATTGTCGGGATTGCCGGCATGCCCCTTCACCCATTGGAAGGTTATTTGGTGTCCGGCCTTGGCTTGCAATAATCTCTCCCATAAATCGGGGTTGATGGCCGGTTCTTTGGAGTTTCGCATCCAATTCTGGCGCCGCCATTTGACGGCCCACCCTTCTTTCATGGCCTTGACCACGTATTGCGAATCCGAGTAAAGAGTGGCCTTTTGTTTGCCCTTCAAGGCCTCGATGCCGATAATGGCCGCCAGGATTTCCATGCGGTTATTGGTGGTTTTGCGGAAGCCACCCGATAATTCCAGCAGTCTTTCCCCCTGGCGCATCACCACCCCATAGCCGCCGGGACCCGGATTGCCGAGGCAACACCCGTCGGCGTGAATGGTGATGGATGGGGTTTTTTCGGCTATTTCGGTCATAGATAATGCAAAGATGAGTTAACCTGTCCGTTTTTGAAAGCCAAGGGGTTACCAGAATAGTCATTACGCTGTCCAATTCGAGTGGGGGGGTTCTGCCCATTCCGATTCCGCCCGGGAAATCCGCGTCTTCGCGGCGCGGCGAGAACGGCAGGTTTTCAAATCGAGGTAAAAATTCCCTTGCTCGGTGAAAATAACGCAATGGTACAATGGACTCACCTATGAAAATGCCTGCTCAAATCACCAACTGGATGTCCTCGGACGCGATGGCCGAATGGGTGCACCAAGCTCCCAACGCCGACGCCTTGCGCAAGAGGCTCGCCATTTGGATGACCCTCAAAGGACCGTTTCACGCCCACCGCGTTTCCGAGCTTTTGCAAGTTTCGAAGCAGGCGGTTTGGCTGTGGATCAAGCAATTTAACCAAGGCGGTCCGGATAGCTTGGATCGCAAGGGTAGGGGAGGCCGGCGCCGCGCCTATCTCACCGTCGATGAGGAAAAGCAATTGGTCGAGAGGCTGCAAAACCTCGTCGCCAACGGCCAAGCGCGCAAAGCCAAGGAACTCATGCCCGAAGTGCTTAAAACCGTCGGGCAGAACGTGAGCGTGGCTTATGTCTATCGCTTATTGCAAAGGCATGAGCGCAAGCGCGGGGCGAAAGCGCCGGGCGCTTTGAAATTGGATATCCCCGAAGAGGTTCCTCATTTCAGCGAGGCACCTTGGAAACAGAAAACGGCATAACCTCATCATTGAAATGACGCCCGGTTTCGAGTAGGCTATTTGACTATTCCTTTATTTGTCCGAATATGCTACTCGACTCACATGATCAGGACGGCTTGTCGGAATTTTTTGCTAATCGGCGATAAGGGACGGTCAAAAATGATTTCAGTCCACGCCTAAGGGTTAACAAGACGCCCTAGCTTTTTTAGAAATCTGGATGCTTACTCCTTTTTGAGGCATCCCACATGTCCCCAACATCCTCTGATTCCACCATCATTCCCGCGAGTGATGCCATGGCCATTCATCCGCCGCTGGCGGCAAGGCCGGCTTCAGCGGGTTTCGGCGCCGCCTACCCGGCCGGCCGGCGCGAACTCAGCCTGGGTCAATGGCTGAATTCCAACCGGTCCCTGATCGTCCTCGTCTACATGGTCTTCGGTTTGGGTCTCTCGACCTGGTCGATCACCGAATTCACCGGCCTGGCCCCCAATCCCTGGACCCCGATTATCCTGGCGAGCTTCGTCTTCGGCATTTACCTGTTGAATTGGGTGGCCGAGTCGCGCACCGATTTTTTAAACGACAGTTCGCGTATCATCGTCGTGAAATACGGCTTGATGTTCCGGCTCCTGGTCGCGGGATTTTTCCTGGGCGGAATTTCCATGGTGGCCTGGCTGGGTTACATGCATTGGTCGATCAACCTTCTCATCGCCATCGGAGTCCTGTATTCCTTTCCTCTGCTGCCCTGGTATGGGAAAGGCAAATGGGGCTATGTCCGCCTCAAGGACATCGGGCTCTTGAAAAGCCTGACCGTCTCGGGCACCGTTACCGGATACCTCTTCGGGCTTCCCCTCGTTTTCGCCAAGGAAGTGCCGGCATTGCCCGCGTCCTACTTATGGGTCTTGGCGGGTTTCGGCATCATCGCCTTCATGAATACGGTGTATGACGATTTGCTGGACTATGCCGGCGATAAAATGGAGGGGGTGAATACCTTGCCCGTGCTGCTGGGTAAAAGGGATACCGCCTATCTCATCTTGCTTTTGGGATCGGCCTGGCTATGCATCGTCTCGGCGGCGGGCCTGTCGGGATACCTGGATTCCCGGCTCTGGATTTTCCTGTCGATTCAGGCTTGCTTGCCTTTTACCTGGGTCGGGCTTAACCGTCTGTGGTCGGGCAACCAGCTCTACATGGATTTGCTGATCGAATCCGACTTGCTGGTTTTGTCTTTCGGATTGCTTTGGCTCGGCCGCTAATCATTCGGCCATGGTCACCTGGCGCTCGACGGCGCCGCGTATGGGCCGGGATTTTTTAATCTCCATCAGCCTCAGGAAAAGGTATTCCTCGGTCAATTGCTTGGGAAGCCGGCCCTGCGCGTAATCCAGGACGAACAGGGCATTGGGCATTTGGGAAACCAATCCCATGTGCGGGAAATCCCGGAATACCGGATAATTCTGGGTGACGGTTTGGGCCGAAGCCAGGACGAGGGTTTTGTGCGATAATTCCCGCAAACGATGCAATTCCACCAGATTATCGACGAGGACGGGGGAGACGCAAATATTCCGTAACAGGTGCAAAAGCGGATCGACCGCCTCGAGCTGATTGCGGACCAGGACCACCCGGACCGAGTTGTCGGCACCCTCGTTTTGCCGCTCGTGGAAATTCGGAAAAGACATCATGATGCGGGTGCCCCGTTCCGCGGACTGCCCCGCGGGGTCGGAATAGGCGCTGATCCGGCCGCCATGCGACTCGACGATATTCTTCACGATGGACAATCCCAACCCCGTACCGCCCGATCTCCGCTTGGTGGTGACGAAAGCCTTGAAAAATTGCTTCAGTTGGTCGGGGGTGCAGCCCATGCCCTGGTCCTCGACGCTGACCATGACCAGGCTATCCGCCCCATGGATCTTGATGCGGATATGGGGTGCCTGGTTGGAAAGCGTGGCCTCCAAGGCGTTCTTGATCAGGTTGATGAAGACCTGTTCCAGCCGTCCCCAGTCGCCGTATATCACCTGCTCCCCATTGGACGCTTCCACCGCTATGGCCGTCGAATGCGCCTGGAAATGAAGCTGGATGATTTCATTCAAAAGGCGGTTCAGATTGATGGGGTGTTTTTCCAATACGATTTTGGCGCGGGACATATCGAGGATGTCCTTGCTGAACTGGGTCATCCGTTCCACGCTCGAGATGATGCTGCCGACCATTTCCTGGCCGCGTAGCGTCAGCGGTTCCATCTCTTTCAAGAGCTGGGCGTTTCCGGAAATCATGAACATGTAATTCTTGATTTCGTGATTGACGATGGCGGTGGACTCGCCGATTTCCTTGAGATTGTTGGCGTTTTCCAATTCGCGGTAGGCCAATTCCAATTTCTGAAAAGCATTTTCCTTGTCTTTCAGGACCTGCAAAAACCGGTCGACGAATATCGAACTGACCGCCAGGCCGTAGAGCAAGGTGCCTATCAAGGTGATGCTGGAGATGGCGGTGAAAAGCGGGACGGCCATATTCAGCATGTCCAGCCCGCCGCAAAGCCCCAGCAGGATGAGGCCTATCAAATGGCTGCGGAGTATTCTCTTTTCGGGTTTGGCGACCTGGCTGATGCCCTTGCCGATGAGGGCGATGAGGGTGATGAGGGTCAGCGGCAAATAGGTGCCGAAGAGAGGCAGGTAGAGGATGCCGGTGACGACTTCGCCGTCCTCCACCTTGATGATGAGATTGCTGAAAGTCAGTACCGAGAGCAGGATGGTGACGAAAAAGGTGGCCCGCAGAAGCCCGGTATTCCGGGTGCCGAGGAAATCCAGGATATTGGTGAGGGTGAAATAACCGAAGAAAAGAAAGGTGAGGTGCTGGATGCGGATAAAGGCCAGGCTTTCCTGCGCCGAGGTGGCGGGCAAAACCCATAAATCGATGCCGGTGAAGGCGCAAAGCAGTAATAATGCGCCGCCATGAAAGAGAAAGGATTTATCGAAGCGGCAGCGGATTTCGACGCCGAGAAAAAGCAAGGCCTGGGCGAACAGGAAAAACCATAAAAACCCTAGTGCGTAGTGAAAGGTGTCCAATTTCTCGCCTATCGTCTCATTAGGGGATAAATATTTCTCATTCTAAGGTTCTGTTGATAGAAGGTCAATAAACTGTTTTTAGATTTGTGGTTTTTGTGAGTTGTTTGTGGATTGATTGTCTAAAAATCCGACAGACTGCACATATGAGTAGTGATGATCAAGAAACGGTATTTCCTTTTCCATAAGCCTTACGATGTGCTGTGCCAATTCACCGATCAGGCGGGCCGGAAAACGCTCAAGGAATACGTGCCCATTCCCGGCATCTATGCCTGCGGGCGTCTGGACTATGACAGCGAAGGATTATTGCTGCTGACCGATGACGGGGCGCTTATCCATAGCCTGACCCATCCCGGCAGCAAGGCGGCCAAAACCTATGTGGTACAGGTCGAAGGCCGCCCCGAAGCCCGGGCTTTGCGGGATTTGGAAGCCGGTCTTGTGATTGAGGGGCGCAAGACCTTGCCCGCCAGGGCGGAATGGTATGCCGCCGGTGAAAGCTGGCCGCCTCGCGTGCCGCCGATACGCACGCGTTTGCATCAACCCACTTCCTGGTTGGAAATCCATTTGATCGAGGGGCGCAACCGCCAGGTGCGGAAGATGACGGCGGCCATCGGACATCCGACCCTCAGATTGATCCGAACCGCCATCGGCCCCTTCGAGCTGGGGCCGCTTCCTTCGGGCAAGGCCATTCAACTTTCCGCCGCGGCGGTCGCCAAAAAAATGGCGCAAGTATCTTTTCCCACCCACCCCGCGTGATAGGGGTGAATACTCCAGGAGATAGGACCATGAAATTTGCCCTCAGTTTAATGGCACTGGGTTTCGGATTGCAGACCGCGGCCATGTCCGAGCAAATCCAAAAGGTCGAGCCGGTTTCCGCCGATACCCTTGCCGCGCCGGCCGACTCTTCGGCGAAGTCGCCGAGCGTCGATTCGAGCGCGGCGCTGCGGGACACCTCGGCTCCAGCGCCGAAGGTATCTTCCCAGCCCGCTCCCGGAAAGGCGATGGCCTCCGCTCACGATACCGTGGCCGCCGCGATGAGCGCCGCGGCCGACAGTTCCCAAAGCGCCGTCCTGTCGGCGGATTCCGCCAAGGCCGCCCGGGCGGCGTTAAAAGATCCGATTCCCCTCGAAAACGCGCGCCTCAGCCATTTCCGTCTGAATGGCGTGGTGAGGGGCACGGCCTATGCCAGGGACTTGAGCGCGCACGCCGACATCGACAAGGCCTCCTCTTTCGGTCTGGACCTGGCCCGCTTGTCCTTTGCCGGCGATTTCGGCGACGGTTTCGGTTTCGCCGCCGATTTGGATCTGGCCAAGGGACAGAATGGTTTGGGCGTCGGGCAATTGAGTTTACAATGGCGCAAAGGACCCTTCGATAAGATTCACGCCGGCCGCATCAAGCGCGCCTTTTCCCATGAGGCCTTGCTGGGGGACGCCCAATTGCCTTTCAATTACCGCGGGCGCCTCTACAACGCCTTTTTGCAAAAGACCACGGGCTATACCGGTTATGATCTCGGTATCGGCTTCCTTTCGGGATTCGAAGACGGCGACATCCCCGTCCGGTATGAACTGGCCATTTACAATGGCCGGCACAGCGAGGATCCCGCCGTGGGTTATTCCCGGGATGCGTGGGCGGACGGCGATTTGCAGGCCAAGGACGTGGCCTTTCGCCTGGAGGTCGAACCCACCTCGCGCATCACCGTCGAGGCGGCCCTGAGCACCAAGGCGGCCGAGGATAAGAGCGACCCCGAGAATTTCAACCTGGCCATGAATACCGCTTATGAATTGGGGGTGTTCTATCAGGACGGAGGCGTCCAGGTCAATGGCGAAATCGCTTACGGGGACAATCACCAGGGGGTGGATGCCCGCATCGTCGACGGCTCTTCCGATTTCCTCGCTTTTTATCTCGAGGGGATATTGCGCCACGATTATCCGGCGGGGCATTGGAGCGAAGCTTTGTTCAAGCTCGAAGGCCTGGATCCGGACATGGGTTTCAAGAGGAATGCCGGGAAGAAAAACGACGGCAAATTGCGCTATACCCTGGGCGTTACCTATGGCATGACGGCCTATAATTCACTGACCCTCGCCTGGGGCGTTTTGCACCCCATCTCCGAAAGCCGCTCCACCTCCGACACGCGCCTGCGGCATGATTTGGACTGCTTCTGGAAAATGGTTTTTTAAACCGGCCTATGCCGTAAATCCTTCCAGGACGTCCTGGGTCAGGGCGGTGCAGCCGAAAACCCCGCCTTGCATATGCACCATGCTGATGGCGGCGTCGTGGTTGCGCATGTCGGTGGCCCCGGTCGCGTCCTCGAGCAAAAGGCATTCGAAACCGCGGTCATTGGCGTCGCGCATGGTGGTATGGACGCAGACATCGGTGGTGATGCCGGTGAGGATGATATGGGTGATGCCCTTCACGCGTAAAATCAATTCGAGATCGGTGGCGTAAAAACTGCCCTTGCCCGGCTTGTCGATGATGATTTCCCCCGCCTCGGGGTAGAGCTCGGGGATGATGTCCCAACCCTTTTCGCCGCGAATCAGGATGCGGCCGCAAGGGCCCGGATCGCCAATGCCCGCCCCCATGGCCCGGCTGCGCTTGAGCTTGTTCGGAGGCAAGTCGCTGAGGTCGGGGCGATGGCCCTCGCGCGTATGGATGATGGTGGCCTCTCCCTGGGTTCGAAAGGCCTGTAAGAGTTTTTGGATGGGTCCTATCGCCCTTTGGGTATTGCTGAGGTCATAGCCCATGGAATCGACATAACCTCCCCGGCCGCAAAAATCGGTTTGCATGTCGATGACGATGAGGGCCAGTCGCTGGAAAGGGACCACGCCGTCATAAGGCCAGGCATAGGGCCTGGCTTTGACCGATAGTCCGGATTTTACTGCTGACATGGTATTTCCTTTCGAGCGGGGTATTAAACGAATTCGACCGGCGCCCGCCAATGGATGAGCACCAGGCAACCGTCGGGGGAATGCACACTGTGGTAACTGCCTTCGGGATTCAAAGCCCAGGTTCCCCGCTCATGGAGTCCGGTTTCGTCTTCCTGGCTGCCTTCGAGAATGAAGAGGGTTTCGTCACCCGTATGCCTATGCCTGGGAACCCTCGCGCCGGCGTCATAGGCGAGCAGGGAAACCCTTTCACCCGGGCCGGGACCGTCTCTTAAAACCAATTGCCTGACGCCCGGCCGTAATTCCGGCCACGAGGACCGGTCTTCCGCCAGGGTTTGCAAAGGCAACCGGCTGAACCGGCCTTCGGGTATGGGTAAGGACATCATGAAAGCACCGCCTGCGGAATCTTAAACCGAACCGGAGGGCGGCCTTTGGGTTTTACTTCAAAGTACCCGTCACTCCTTGCACTAAGAAGCCCATCGATTCCACTTTTTCCAAGGGCATAACTTCGCCTTCTTTCAAGACCACGGTCCCGTCCTGGGATTTGATGGGCCCGGTCCAAAGGGCGGTGCCCGAGGCATAGGCTTTTTGCTTGGCGGCGATGGCGGTTTTGGTCGAATCCGGAACCATGGGACCGAAAGAAGCCAATTTGACGTAGCCGTCTTTCAATTTGCCGCGCAAGTGTTCGCTTTTCCAGGTTCCCGCCTGGACCGATTTGGTGATGGCCGTCATCAAGGGCCCCCAATTCCATGCCGAGCCGGTCAACCATCCCTTGGGAGCGAATTTGCTGGCGTCGGCGTGATAGCCGCAAACCATCACCCCGCGTTTCTCCGCGGTTTGCGCGATGGTGATGGGACCGTCGACATGCATGGTGAGGACGTCCACTTTTTGATCGATGAGGCTATTGGCGGCCTCCGCTTCCTTGGCGGGATCGGACCATGTGCCCGTCCACACCACGGTCATGGTGGCCTTGGGATTGACGCTTTGCGCTCCCAAGGTGAATGCGTTGATATTGCGCAAGGTCTGGGGTATGGGATGGGCCGCGATAAAACCCAGTTTGCCGGTTTTGGTCGCGGCTCCGGCCGCCATGCCCGAAAGGAATTCGACTTCGTCGATGTCGGCGAAAAAAGTGCCCAGATTAGGCGCGAGTTTGAAGCCGCCGGCATGCATGAAGATGACGTCCTTGTGTTTCGCCGCGACCTTCAAGGCGGGATCGAGATAGCCATAGCTGGTGGGGAAAATCAGCTTGAAGCCCTGGCTGGACAGCCGTTCCATGACGCGTTCGACCTCGGAGTTCTCGGGGATGTTTTCGAAGAAAACCGTTTTGACGCCTAAGGCCTTCTCCATTTCCTGGCGTCCTTGATCCATGGCATAGTTATAACCGTAATCGGTGCGCGGGCCGACATAGATGAAACCCACCTTATCGACGGGACCGGCATAAGCCTTGGCCCCGGCGAGTAAGCCGGCGGTAAGGGTGAAAGCGGCCGCCCATCGGCGGACAGTTGGGGTTGCTGACATTTTGGGCCTCCTTGGAATAAGCCTGGGGATGAAAGGGTGGAGAGTGGGAATCGCTGGAAAAACATGGGTCATTCGGTACGTGAAAAGACGGCCGCCAAGTCGCGCGGCATGCCGCCGCGACCGTGCGCCCGCCTCGTGCCCCAAATCAAAACCGCGAGGCAGACGAGATAGGGAAGAGTGGCCAGCAAGTACGGGGAGGCATTGACTCCCAACGCTTGCAGACGCAAGGTCAAGGCCTCGGTGCCCCCAAAGAGCAGGGCCGCGGGCAAGGCCAGGAAAGGATTCCAGCGCGCGGCGATGACGAGCCCCACCGCTATCAATCCGCGGCCCGCCGTCATCCATTCTATCCAGTTGCGCGTATAGTCGACGGAAAGCGCCGCTCCGCCCAGGCCGCTCAAGGCGCCTCCCGCCAGAATGGCTTGCAGGCGGATGCGGATGGGATTGAGGCCCAAACCCGCCGCGGTCTCGGCGCTTTCGCCCACCGTTCTCCAGGTCAGGCCCGCGCGCGCGCGGTAAAGCCAGAAGCCGACCAGCGGCCAGACGAACAAAACCAATAAGACCGTCGGCGTGATTTGCGCCATGGCTTCGTTCAAGACGGGAAACCGCTCCAGGCCTTTGAGCTTCAAGCCGGAAAAACCGTCGATTTTCTGCCCGACGAAGCCGGTGCCGAAATAGGCGGTGAGGCCTCCGCCCAACATCCAGACGGCGACCCCGCTCGCGAACATATTGGCCCGGAGCCCCAAGCTCAACAAGGCATGCAGGCTGGAGAGCAAAAGACCGGCCATGGCGCCCGCCAGGCAACCGATCCAAGGCTGCCCGGTGAGGACGGTCACGGCGAATCCCGTCAAGGCCCCGGCCAGCATTTGGCCTTCCACGCCGAGATTCACTACGCCGGCCCTTTCGCTCAGGGTTTCGCCCAAGAGCACGTAAAGCAGGGGCGTCGCGCTGCGCAAGGCGGATAGGGAAAGGCCGATGACAAAGGTTCCGACGTCCATGCGCGCTCCTAGGCCTTGCTCTCGAAAAGGCGTCCCGAAACGAAGACCGCGAAAAACAACAAGGCCTGCAAAACGATGGCGCTGGCGGCGGGCATGCCCGCGAAGAGCTGCAAGGCGTCGCTGGCCGAAAGCAGGGCCCCCATGGCCAGGCTATAGGGAAGGATTTTGAGGAAATGCTGCTTGGCCATCCAGGCCACCAAAAAACCGGTCAGGCCATAATTGGCGGCTATGCCCGATTGCAAGCGGCCTTCGATGCCGGAGGTTTCGCAAATACCGGCCAAACCCGCCAAGGCGCCCCCCAGGGCCATGACCAAAAGCGCCGCCCGGGCCGCATGCAAGCCGGCCCAAAGACCGACCTTGGGGTGCCCTTTCATGACGCGCAGCATCAATCCCCAGCGGGTGCCGGTCAAGGCGAGGTGCAACAAGACCGCCAGGGCCAGGCCTATCAGCAGGCCGACATGGAGACGGGTGCCGAAAAGGGTGGGTAACCTCGCGGCGTCGGGGAAGGCCGGAGTGGCGGGCCAGCCCAGGTTGGCGGTGTCGCGCCACGGGCCGTAGACGGCGAAATCGACCAGCAGGGCGCCGATATAATTCAGCAAAAGCGTCACCAGGGTTTCGTTCACATTCCATTGGGCCCGGAGCCAGCCGGCAATCACGCCGAAGACGGCCCCGCCGGCGGCGCCACCCAGCAGGAGGAAAGGCAGGAGCACGCCGCCGGGCAAGGCGCCGAAATGCAGCACCACGAAGGTTCCCCCGATGGCGCCGGCGTAAAACTGGCCGCTGCCGCCCACCGACAGCATGCCCAGACGCGCCGGCATGGCGGTGGCCAGGGCGCATAAGAGGATGGGCGCCGTTTTCACCAGGGTTTCGGAAAGGGAATAGCCGTCTCCGAACGCGCCCTTGACGACTTCGAAAATCAAGGCGAAGGGTTTTTGCCCCAAGGCCAGGAAGAACATGGCCGCAAGCACCGCGAACAGTAAAGCCGAAACCACGGGAGCCGCAGCCTCCTTCCCTTTCGCGCTTAGCGGAAAGATCCGCCGGAAACCATGCCCCAAAGCTTGCGCTTTCACCGTTGGGCCCCCATCATCCACTTGCCGAGCTGATTGCGGTCCGCTTCCGCCGCATCGACTACGCCGACGATTTCACCGTGGAAAAGGACGGCGATGCGATGCGCGAATTGCAGCAAATCGTCCAGCTCTTCCGAAATCCATAAGACGGCCGAGCCCTGGGCGGCATGGGCGAATAATCTCTGGTAGACCGCCTGGGTGGCGGCCACGTCCAATCCCATGGTCGGATAGCAGGCGACCACCGCGGCCAAATGTCCCTCCGAATCGCCCGCCAATTCGCGGGCCACCACCAATTTCTGCAAATTGCCGCCGGACAGGGCGGTGGCCAGGCGATCGGGATCGGGTGGCCGGACATCGTGTTCGCGCACGGTTACGGCGGCTTTTGCGCGCGCCTCTCCCCATTTCGGGAAAAACGGCAAGGCCCGCAAGTCGCGGACGAGAAGGTTTTGCAATACCGATAATCCGGGCACTACGCCATTGAGTGCCGGGCGTTCGGGGATATAACCCATGCTTCTCCGGGACTTGGCTCCCTTGGGGCAAGGCGGCAAGCTTTCCCCGTCGAGAATGATTTCGCCCGAAGCGGCGGGCCGCAATCCCGCGATGCATTCCGCCAGGACGTTTTGCCCGTTGCCCGAAACGCCGGCTATGCCCAGTATTTCCCCGCCATGCACCACCAAATCCACCTTGTCGATGGATCCGAAGGCGTCGCCCGCCGTCAGGCCTTTCAATTCGAGGCGCGGCACCGTCGAGCGAGCCGAAGCGACCTTGGCGGCCACGCGTACCTTGCCTTCGCCCACCATGAGGGCGGCGAGCCGTTCCGGATCGAGGTCGGTGGCCGGCACGTCATCGATGAGCCGTCCCTGGCGCATGACTGCGACCCTGTCGGCGCATGCCAGCACGTCGTCGTATTTGTGGGTGATCAAAACCACCGATCGGCCCTCGGCCGCCAATGCCTTGACCCTGGCGTGCAGGGCGCGGGCTTCGGAAGGCGTCAATACCGAGGTGGGCTCGTCGAGCAAAACCACCTTGGCGTCGAGCGCCAAAACCTTGGCCAATTCGATCAATTGCATTTCTCCCGCCGCCAGATCGGCTACCAGGGAGTCGACATTCATGTCCGGAGCGAGCAACCGCAAGGATTGCAAATAGGTGTCGCGCTCCTTTCCCCGGGCCGGTAAAACGGCCGGGGTATCGGGATGGGCCAGAAGCAGGTTTTCCCAAACCGTCAGGGCCGGGATGAGGTTGAATTGCTGGAAGACCATGCCTATCCCTTTGGCCATGGCGGCGCGGGGATTCTCGATGGCCGTTTCCACGCCGTCGACGAGGATGCGTCCCTCCTCGGGTGGGTAGAGGCCGTAGAGAACCTTCATCAAGGTGCTCTTGCCGGCCCCATTCTCACCCAATAAGGCGAGGACTTCGCCCGGCCTGATGTCGAGGGTTACCTCGGCATTGGCCTGGACTTCGCCGAAGCGCTTGCTGATGTTTTCCAGCCGGATCTTCAAGCCGATGCCCTAATCGTCGCGGCTGGGGATGGACGCGGCGGTTAAAGATTCCATTGCGCCAGGAATTGGGGATGATTGATGTCCTTGTCCGAGAATCCGAGGAAGTTGTAGAAGTATTCATACTCGCAACCCATCAGCAGTTTTCCCGGCGCTCCCCAGAAGTTGCCGATGTCGATGAGCAAGGTCGGTTGCATCTGGAACCAGGGATCCTGGCCGTCCCCCTCGCCCGTCATGTAATCGATCCACCCGCCGGTGACGCCTTTCAGTCCGCCGATATTAAACGGCAACATCCACACGGGATTGATTTGGAAACTGACTCCCTTGGTGCCCACCTCGTCGCGCACGAAAAAATTCACGAAGGCGAAGGCGAAGCCGGGAATTTTCAAATCGACCCCCAGCCCATAGCAGTAAGTCGGGGTGACGCCCGAGGGCAAATCGATTTCGCCCGCCAGCAAGAGATCGCTGATGGGTCCGGCAGCGATGGATTTGCCGCTGATCTTCCCGAAAGAGAGGCGGCTATGCAATTCACCGTAAGCGGAAATGGGCGCCTTTTTGTCGTAGTTGGGGCCTTGATTCCAGTCGGTGAAGAAAAAATTGTCGCCATAGGTCCAGCCATTGGCCAATTCGAAAGTGAACATGGGGAAAGGATCGCCGCCTTCGGCTTTCCAGTCGCCCATGTCGGAGCCGTAGAGGTATTGGATATTGGCCGCGGTGAAACCGTCGGCGCGGGAGACTTGAGCCGCCATCAGGGCCGCGGCCGCGACTAGGGCGACCTTGGGGGCGAACTTGGGGACGGATTGGATAACCTGCTGAGCTTTCATCGATTCACCTCGTCGCCGGCCGGCCTGTCAGGCCTGGCCCGGTTTTGAGATGAACTCTACATGTAAGCCGGTGGCGCCCGTATCCCCCTTTCGGGTGATTTTAAGCTGCCTTGGGTAACATGCAAGGTACCCAAGGCGACAACCGCGTCAATGCAGCAGGCCCGCGGCTTCGGCCAAGGTGACGGCGCGGGTGCGGTTGGAGACTCCCATTTTCGCGAAGATGTTTTTCAGATGGGTTTTCACCGTGCTGGGCGCGACGAACAAAGTCACCGCGATTTCCTTGTTCGACTTGCCTTCGCGCATGGCGCGCAGGACTTCGAGTTCCCTCTCGCTGAGGGAATCGCCTGCCATCAAGGCGCCTTCCATGGGGCTGCCGTCGACCCGGACGAGTTCCTTGAGCATGGGTTGGATATCGGCCCCGGCTTCGCTCTTGTCCAGGCAAATGCCGGCCAACTCCGCCAGCCAGGGTTTCAGGAAAGCCGGCAAGCCGGCGGCGCCGACCTCGGCGCAAGCCTCCAGGCCCGCCGCCAGCCGCGTCACGCCTTGTTCCTTACGGCCGCGCACCTGTTCGATGGCGGCATAGAGCAAGGACCATTCCGCCACGAGAATCCGCATGTCGAGCCTATCGAGATAAGGACCCCACAGATCGAGGATGGGCAAGGCCTCGGCCGCCCGTCCCAAGTGCAAAAGGATTTCCACCGAGGTCCGCGCCAAATCCCAGTCCGCCAGCACGGGCTTCCGCAAACGCGGACGGCAGCGTAATAGCCAGGTGGAGGCGTCCGCTTTTTCACCCAAGCGCAATCGCAGGCGCAAACGCATGGCTTCGATATCGTCCAAATCGATGGCCCAATGCATGCGGTTGCGGCGGGCGAAATTTTCGGCTTGCTGGACCAGGTCCAAGGCCTTGTCCAAGGATCCCGCCTGGGTCAGCGCCAAGGCCTGGGCGGCGTAACCGTAATTGAGGATGCGGATATTCCCGCCCTGGCGCCCCAAGGCGATGCCGTTTTCCAAATGGCCCGCCGCTTCGGACCCCAAACCCTGGGTGAGCAAGGTGCGCGCTTTCGCCAGCGACGCATAGCCCGAGGCGGGTCCGGCGTGTTCGGGCGATTGGCGCGCGTAGTGATCCATGGCCGAGGCCAGCCGCTTCACTTTTTGCATGCGTCCTTGCAGGCTCCAGATCTCGGACAGGGTATAACCGGCTCCGTAATAGGCGAGATGGTGCTCGCTGGCTTCCGCCAATTCCTGGGCGTCCTCCAGGGAGGCCACGGCGACGTCGATTTGGCCCGTCAGGAAAGCGTTGATGCCGATTTGCAATTGCAGCGAGGCCCTTAGGAACCTGTCCTCGGGAGGGGCGAGCATGCAAGCCCTGTAAGCCAGCTGCATGGCGCGCGGAGTGTCGTCGGCGAGGCGAAGCAGGATGCTCCTGAGAAAGGAGGCGTGGGCCAGCAGCCTGCGCGGAGCGCCGCCGTCCTCGCGGCGCATGCTTTGATTGCGCAAGGCGCGTTGCGCCCTTTCCAAATGCAAACGCCCCGCTTCTTCCCTTCCCAAATGGAAATGCGCCCAGGCCAGGAATAAGGCCAAGGTGGGCCGGTCTTCCGAAAAAGCCTCGGGGATGCGGGGGGCATGCCTTTGCAGGCTGACGAAATCGCTGTTGCGGAAAATATTCTCCAGGGCGCGGGAGGCCAAGGCTTCCAGGACGTCGGCGTCCCCGGCTTCAAGGGCCTGCTCGAAGGCTTCCTCGACCCCGCCGTTCAGGAGATACCATCGCGCCGCCCGGCGATGCAGGACGGGAAGCAGGCCGGGCTGCCGCTGGCGCATCAGCCCTTGCAAGCCGTCGGCGAAAAGCCGGTGATAGCGGTAGCTGCCGCCCTGGCATGGGGTAACAAATCCGTTACGTTCGCTGAACTCGGCCAAGACCACGGCGCTGTCCGACCTCTCGGCCACGGCGTCGCAGGCGGCGGGAAATAGTTTCGGCAGAACCGAGGTGGCCAAGAGGAATTCCCGCCGGTCGGGGGGCATTTGCCCCAATACTTCGTCCATCAGGTATTCGAACAGGTAGCTCGGATCGCCGCGCAAGGCCTGCACCGCCTGGGAAGGCTTCTTTTCCAACTCCAGCCGCAAGGCGAGCATTTGCAGGCCGGCCACCCAGCCTTCGCTCAATTGGTGCAGGTGATCGAGAGCCGCCTCGTCCAAGTCCAATTGGCCCACTTCCTTGATGAATAGCGCGGTTTCTTGCCGGGTCATGGCGAGATCCTCCCGCCCCATTTCCAACAATTGGCCTTTCATGCGCCAACGGCTGAGGCCCAAATTCGGTTTTTCCCGGCACAGCAACACGGCGTGCATATTGGGAGGCAAAACTTCCAGGAAACCCGCCAGGTTGGCCAAGGCCAGGCCTTCGCGGTCTTGGGCGGAATCGTCAAAGAAGGTTACCAAGTGTCCAGATCTTTGTGACAAGTCATCGAGGATGGCTTCACGGACCAATTCCGGGTCAGGCCAGGATGAGCCTGTGGGCATCACGAGACCGGGAGCGAATTCCGGCCATATCTGCCTCAACCCATGCAATAGCGCCCCGTAAAATCGGGCGGGCAAGCCATGGCGGGCATCGAGTTCCAGGTATAAAAACGGGGTCTTGAGGCCGTTTGCGACTTGAATGGCCAAGGTCGTTTTGCCATAACCCGCGGGTGCGCAAACCACGGTCAAGGCATTTTGGGTCAATCCGGCCAGCTTGCGCAGGGCGGCATCGCGGCGAATAACGCGCTTCGGGAGGAGGGGTAGGCGTTTCATCATAACCGTTTGGAGCGCAATTCGCATGCCTGATGAAAATCCCCCTTTTGGCGGATAAAGCCGGCCCTTTTAGAGCGGGGAAATTCACCTAACTTGACCTTAGCCCTATGAAGAATCCATTAGAATCCGTCATCTTCACCTTGTCCGACTTGAGGGAGGGGTATGGGCAAGGCGCCTTCACCATTCCCGACATCATCCAGGAAGCCTGGCGCCGCGCCGAAAATACGGCCCAGCCCGTTTTTTTGCATCGGCCCGGACTCGCGGAAATGCTGCATGAGGCCGAACGCTGCCAGGCCTTATTGCAATCGAGCCCCGATCCCTGGCGGGAATGGCCCTTGCTCGGCATGCCATTCGCGGTAAAGGACAATATCGACGTCAGCGGCATGCCCACCACGGCGGCCTGTCCCGCCCTGCTTTACCGGCCGCCGGACTCGGCGGTTTGCGTCGATTTGCTGTTGCGGGCCGGCGCGATATGCGTCGGTAAAACCAATATGGATCAACTCGCCACCGGATTGGTCGGGGTCCGCAGTCCTTATGGCGCTTGCCACAATGCCTTCGATTCCAGGTTCATCAGCGGCGGCTCCTCCTCGGGATCGGGCTTGGCCGTCGCCCTGGGCTTATGCGCTTTTTCCCTGGGCACCGATACGGCCGGGTCGGGACGGGTACCGGCTTCGCTCGGGAATATCGTCGGGCTCAAACCGACGCGCGGACGCATCAGCACGCGCGGGCTCATCCCCGCTTGCCCCAGTCTGGATTGCATCTCGGTTTTTTCCCTGGTCGCCGAAGACGCGGCCACCGTCCTCGCCATCACCTCGCGGTATGATGAGGAAAATCCCTGGTCGCGCGCCTTGCCGGATTCCGAAGGTTCGGCGCCGCCCTGGCGCTGGCCGGGATTGCGTTTGGGTTTGCCGTTGGCGGGCCAGCTCGATTTCGCGGGGAATGAGAATTACGCCGTGCTTTTCGCGGCGGCCAAGGAATACGGCAAAGGCTTGGGTGCCGAGGAGGCGCCCCAGGACATCGAACCCTTGCTGGAAGCGGCCCGTTTGCTTTACCAAGGCCCCTGGCTGGCGGAACGGTATGCCGCCATCGCCGGGAAAATCCCCCCGGATTCGCCGGAATTGCTGCCCGTCATCCGCCGGGTCCTGGCCGATGGTCCCAAGCATAGCGCCATCGAGGTGTTTCAAGGCATGCAAAAGCTGCAAGCTTTGCGCCGCTCCGCCGAAAAACTTTTCGCCGCTTGCGACGTTTTGCTTTTGCCGACCATTCCCACCGTATTCACGCTCGAACAAATCGCCGAGCGGCCCGTGGAAAACAATACCATTCTCGGCCGGTTCACCAATTTCGTGAATTTGCTGGACCTCTCGGCCATCACCGTGCCCGCGGGCTTCGACGCGCAAGGCATTCCTTTCGGCGTCACCTTGCTGGCGCCGGCTTTCCGCGACGAAGACCTTTTAGGTCTGGCCCAAGGCTGGCAGGAACAGCGGGGATATGGCGTCGGCGCCGGCCTTTGGGCCTTGCCCATGGACGTGCGCCTGGACTCCGGTCCTCCCCCCGCTAGTAACCTTGGAGATACGGTATCCGATGGAATACCCCTGCTGGTTTTCGGCCTGCATCTGAAGGGCCAGCCCCTGGCGCATGAATTGGAGGATCTCGGCGCGGCCTGGCAGGGCGAGGCGCGCACGGCCGAGGGGTATGCCATGCACTTGCTGGAGCGCGGCGAGAAAAAACTCCCCGCCGTATTCCGCCGTCACGGGGCCAAGGGAGGGTTGGCGGGAGAGATCTGGCGTTTCCCGTCGCGCCGTCTGGGCGATTTCCTGCGGGGCATCAAGCCGCCCTTGGGCCTGGGGTGGATCGAATGCGAGGACGGACGGCAAGTCCTGGGTTTTTTGGCCGAGCCCGAGGCGTGCCGGGAATGCCGTGACATCACCGCTTACGGCGGCTGGAGAAGTTTTTTGCCCTCCTTGTTACCTTAGAACCGGCTCCAATTCACCCCTAGCGGAGAAATGAATGGTCTGGTTGAAAAGGGGTCTCGGCGCCCTTTCGGTTGTGGTCATCGCCCTTTTGGCCTACGGGCTTTATTTGCCCAGGATTCAGAGCGTCGAGACCAGCGAATACATCCAGGCTCCCACCGAGTTGATTTTGCCCTATCTCCTGCAGGCCGAGAAACTCCAGGCTTGGTCCCCGCAAAGGCAATTGGATTCCAGCCTCGTCATCCTTTACGGCCCGATTCGCGCCGGGGTCGGCGCGCAATACCAATGGATGGGGAAAAGCGTGGGAACGGGCTCCCTGGCCATTGTCTCTTCCGATTCCGCCGCCACCGTCGCGACCCGATTGCAACTCGGCGATGGGGAAACGGCTTCGGGTTGGCTGCAGCTTCTGCCCAAGGACAGCGGTCAAGTCCTGATCCAAGGTTTTAGCCTGGACGCCGGCTGGAATTTGCGGGCCCGCTATGGGAATCTGAACCGCTTGGACGGTTTGAAGGCGGGCATGCTGCAAGGATCGAGCCTCTTGAAAGAATGGGTCGAAAAAGACCTGCAAATGCGGGAAGCCCAAACCGTAGCGGCTTCGGATTCGGTTGCCCACGCGCCCATCGATACCTTGAGCACCGAGGTTAAAACCGCCGAGTGACTCGGATTATCTCGCTAATCGCCGCCGATGACGGCAAACCCTGGACGCGGGATGGGTAGTCCTGGGTTAAATTTCACACGGTTCACCCAGCGAAAGAGGGATCTTATGTCGAAAGCGACCAAAACCCCAATGGGCTTATTCGGAAATTCCCTGAAGCTCGGTCTCCTCGCCTTTTCGCTGGCCTGGGTCCATCACGCGGAGTCCCAGCCCCCCTTGGAATTGGAAATGGCCTTGCCCCTGGAAGGCGATGAAATCCTGCAGCCCTCCGGACTCGCCTTGGCGGATGGGCAACTGTATTTGGTCTCCGCCAAGCACGATGACCAGATTTTTTCGGTGCAATTGGGTCAGGATCGGGCCGAATATAAAGAGGCGCTGAAAATCACGCGCCCCGACGACGCCTCGTCCTTGAAATTGGTGTGGCGCGGCATTGCCGGAGACGGACACGGCCAGTGGTTGCTGATCAGCGAAACCGCCTATCGCGTCCTGAAGGTGGACAAAGGCGGCAAAAGCGAATGGATGGGACCTTCGGTCCTGGACGCCGGCACGGAAATCGGCCTCTTCGGCGGCGACCATAGCGGGCCCGACGGTCTGGCCTGCCTGGGGGAAAACAGCCTGCTCATCGGCGCGTCGCGCGAGCCCCGCGGACTTATCGCCATGCAACTCAGCGGGGAGAAGGTCAAAATCGAACCGATGAAATGCGATAGCAGCAAAACCAAGGTGCAGGTGGGACGGAAAGCCGATTTCACCGATTTGGATTTCTCGGGGCATACCCTTTTCGCCTTGGTGGGTTCCGCGGACGCCGTTTGCTCCCTGAAGAAGCGGGAAGACGGCAAAATCACCGAGGATCAATGCTGGTCCTATGCCGCCACCGCCCAAGACCCGAAATACCGCTACCGCGGGCTCAAGGGCATAGGGCGGGGACTCGCCTCGGACCAAGGCCGACTCTATGTGGTTTTAGACAATAAGGGATTGGCCCGCGAAGCCGATCCCAAGGACAGGCGGCCCTTGCTGCTAGTCTTTAAACGACCCGCCGCATCCCACCCCTAGGATATTGGAATTCCAGATGAAATGCCCCAAGTGCCAATCCGACATGGAAGCCATCAGCTTCCAAGACCATAACCTGCAACGTTGCACCCAATGCCAGGGCATTTGGTTCGAGCAAGCCCAGCATAAATTGGTGAAAAGGGAAAAAGGCGCCGAAAGCGTCGATATCGGCAAATCCGCGGTCGGGCGGGAATACGATAAAATGGAAAACGTCCCCTGCCCGGATTGCGGTATCCTGCTCGAAAGGCGCCCCGACGCCCTCCAGCCGCATATCTTTTACGACGTCTGCCCGCAAGGCCATGGCATCTTCTTCGACGCGGGCGAGTTCCGCGATTTCGTCAAGGAAGACATCATGGATTTTTTCAAGGGCTTGCCCTGGTTTCGCGGAGCGTAAGCAAACGCCCTAAGAGGTCGAATGGGCCGCTTTCCCCCTGGCGATGGAGGGGATGCTTGCGGGGGGTACCGCTCACCAGGCTTACCGCCGGGGTCAGCCATTTTTGGATTTCGGGGACAAGCGCTTCGGCGAATTTTTTCTGGCCGGCCAGACCGGGGTGGTAATCGCAACCCGTGGCATTGCCCGCCAGCGACGGCATTTGGAAATAGTGCAGGCGGGAGTCGCCCTGTTGGGTCAGGGTCTCGACGATGGCGGATATATAGGTCTTTTGCAAGGCGTCGTCCCCGAATGCCACGCAGAGGATTTGGGCTTGCGGGTAGGCGGCGCGCACCGTGGCATGAAAGGCCCGGTAGGCGGACGAATATTGCTCTTGGCTGGGCTTCACCGCCGTGCTGAAATCATTATTGCCCAGGGCGATGATGATCACCTCGGGGATCCACTGCGAATAATCGAACTTCAACTGGGCATTGCCGAAAAGGGTGCGGTCGAAATAAGGAGGGAAAGGCATGGCCGATTGCGGCGACCCGTCCCCGTAATTATGCACCATGCCAATGCCGGAGACGGCTTGAACCGAGTATTCGGCATCCAGGGCCCTGGCCGCCAGGGGGCCGAAGGCCGTGTCCGCGTTGTCGTAAGGACGCTTGTCGCCGCAACTCACGGTATTGGCTTCGGTGCCGTAACCGGCCGAATAGGAATCCCCGATAAAAAGGATGCGGTGGGCCGGCCTGGGAGGCAGGCTGGCCGCCCCTTGATCGTCGTCGACCATTAATCCGCTGAAGACGGAGGTTCCGCTGCTGCCTTCGGTGCGTTTAGTCAGCCTCAACCGATGGGCGCCGGGAGAGAGGGAAGAGGCGATGGGATAATTCGCGACCCCGTTTTTCAATACCAGATTGGGCAGGCGCGCGCCGTCGATGAATACGTTGAAGTCGTTATTGCCTCCGCTGATCAGCAAGGTCAGGGACTTGCCCGTGAAAGCGGCTTCGATGACGCATGCCGGCCAATCGAAAGCCGGTTTATCGGGATTCGTCAGGTCGAAGCGTCCGGTATAGCGGATTTGGGAGCTGGACGGCAACAAGGTGACTTCGGCCCGAGACGATGAGGGCAGCGCGCACGCTATTCCCGCCGCCGCCAGGGGCAGGCTCAAACCCGGGGTCAAAACCGATACCACGCCTGAGGCGAGAAAACGGCAAAACGCCGCCCTAGTCCATTTGTTCATCGCTTTTCCCGCTCCCCGAGTCTTGGTTGAAGAAAGTCCGCGGGAAGTTCACCCTTATCGCCCCTTGAGGTATTCTTCCAGCATCATTCTCACCTCGCGGCGTATCCCGCCTCTTTGCTTGGCCAAATGCTTTAAATCCACCATGGACACGTACTTCGTGCTGATGAAATTGCGGATCAGGTTGACGGGGATATTGCAGGGGCTTTGCAATAGGGCCAGCGGCACGTCGCGGTTGGCATAACCGCTATGCAGGTTGCGGGTCTTGGCGATCTTGCTGAGGACGACGACGGATCGGCTCAAGGCCACGATGAAAGAGATCAATCCCGGCGACGAGTAAAACTTCGCGTTGTTCAGCAAGGACTCGATGACGCTGTCGCGGGTGATATTCTGCAGGATGAGGGTCTTGACCTCCAGAAAGGCTTTTTCCTCGGAGCGGTCCAAAGGCCGCGTCGCCAAATCGCGGCCGATAAGCTCGGGAAAAGAGCCTTCGACGAAACGGCCCACCAGCCTCGATCCCTGCACGGCGATATTGCTTTGGTGCACCCGGGTGGCGAGCGCGCCCGCGAATTCCCCGGCGTCGAGGCTGAAGGTTTCGCCGTCGGTGGCATGCAGGGCCCGCAAGATCCAATCCAGGGGCTCGACCTGCACCTGCTTCAACTGGAAAATCCAGCGCTGGACGCTGGCCAGGGCTATCAAATCCAAAGTGGATATCCGCTTTTCCCGCTGCAAGTCGATGATTTCCACCAGCTTGGTCAGCCGGGGCGACTTGCCGATTTCTTTGCGCCATTTGGCAAATACCGCGGGCTGCATTTCGAATTCGAAGCTCAGCATGGGCTCGCCGATGATTTGGTTGTCTTCGAATTTTTTGGCCAGGCCCAGGCCCTGGTGCACGGCTTCGTCGTAAATGCGCAAGCGCGGCAAGACCCTTGCCATGGCCTTCATATTGTAAGGGTCGGCGTTTTCGGATAGCCAATCGACCCGCTCCTTGAGGCATTCGGCCTCGGTGCGGATCAGCAGGGTCAGGAAGGTTCTCTCCTCCTCGTTCAAATGCTTGCCGGCGATGGCGCCGTGGAAAAGCGCCTTGCCGCGTGCCAAGGCCTGTTTCAATCCCGCCGCTCCCGTGGGCTGGAACATGAGGGTCAATCTTTCGCCCAGCATTTGCTCGGCCTGGGTAAAATCAGCGCTCACCGAAACGCGCTGCAAGAGCCGTCCCATGCGCCTTCCGGCCAGGGCCCTCTCGCCGATTTGCCGGTCCGCCGGCGCGATGTCCAGCAGGCTGAATAAAAACCGCTCCCACCATTTGGGTTCGATTTTAGCCGCTCCCAGCAGGTGCAGCAAATCCTGCGCGCTGTGGCTTTCTTCCAGGCCTTTGAAGAAATCGGCCAGCCGGGAGGCCCCCCTGGAATAATCCTGCAAGCGCAGGATTTCCTCTTCCAGTAAATGCCAGGGAGCGGGCAAAGCCATGACCCATTGTACAACCCGATGCAGGTCCCATGCCGCGCTTGCTGCTACCTTAACGCTATGCAAACCGTGATTTTAACCGGCGGTGGCACCGCCGGCCATGTCATGCCCAATCTCGCCCTCGTCCCCAGGCTGAGGGAGTTGGGTTGGACCATCCATTATATCGGCGAACGGGGGGGCATGGAGGAGGATTTGGTGGGCCGGACGGGCTTGCCTTTTCACGGCATCGCCGCCGGGAAATTGCGCCGTTATTTCGCCTGGAAAAACCTCTCCGATCCCTGGCGGGTTTTACGGGGTTTGTGGCAAAGCCGGCGCTTGCTCGGGCGCTTGCGGGCCGACGTGGTTTTTTCCAAGGGCGGTTTCGTCGCCGTTCCCGTGGTCTGGGCCGCATGGCTCCGGCGCATCCCCGTCATCATCCACGAAAGCGATTTGAGTCCGGGCTTGGCCAACCGCTTGTCTTTGCCCGCCGCCGCGCGCGTCTGCGTCAGCTTTCCCGAAACGCTGCGGCATTTATCCCCCAAGGTACAGGCTAAAGCCAGGGCCACGGGTTTGCCGATACGCGAAGAATTGCTCGCGGGCGATAAGGCCCAGGGCCTGGCCTGGCTTGGGTTCGACGAAAACAAGCCCGTGCTCGTCATCCTCGGAGGCTCCCTCGGTTCCCGCACCTTGAATGGCATCGTCCGCGCCAGCCTGGCCTACTTGCGCGCGCATTTCCAAATCGTCCATCTCTGCGGCAAAGGGAACCTCGACCCCGGTCTCGGCGGTGAAAAGGGGTATGCCCAATTCGAATTCCTGCACGCCGAATTGCCGCATGTGCTGGCGGCCGCCGACTTCGCCGTTTCGCGCGCGGGAGCCAATGCCGTTTTCGAATTATTGGCCTTGAGGCTGCCCCACCTGCTTATCCCCTTGTCGCTGAAGGCGTCGCGGGGCGATCAATTGCAGAACGCGAAGGCCTTTTCCCATTTGGGCTATAGCCGGGTGCTGGAGGAGGAAAACCTGAACGCCGCCACCCTGGCGGCCGAACTCGAATCCTTGGCCGGCGAGGCGCCCGCCCGCCGCGAGGCCATGGCCAAAAGCCCGCTGGGGAATGGCGTCGTCTCCGTTTTGGCCGCGATCCAGGAATGGGCCTGAGAAAGTGGGTCCGTTGCGGTGATGCTACCTTGCAGGGGCCATGCAAACCATCCATTACCTCGTCGATCTTTTCCTGCATCTCGATGCCCACCTGGCCGAAGCCATCGCCCGGTTCGGGCCTCTGACCTATGCCCTTTTATTCGCCATCGTCTTTTGCGAAACCGGTCTCATCGTCTTTCCCTTTCTGCCCGGGGACTCGCTTTTATTCGCGGCCGGTTCGCTCGCCGCCCTGGGTTCCCTGTCTTTGCAGACCTTATTCATCGCCTTGGCCTCGGCGGCCATCATCGGCGATTCCTTGAACTATTGGATAGGCCGGACCTTGGGCGCCAAGGGGTTCAAAGAGGATTCCCGTTTCCTCAAGAAGAAATACCTCGACCAAACCCATGTCTTTTTTCAAAAGCACGGCGGCAAGGCCGTCATCCTCGCCCGTTTCGCTCCCATCCTGCGCACCTTCGCGCCCTTTGTCGCCGGATTGGGACGCATGCCTTATCCCCGGTTTTTGGCCTATAGCGTCCTCGGCACCTTGCTTTGGGTCGGGGGGTGCTTGGGGGCCGGCTATGCTTTCGGTAACATTCCCTTCGTGAAGCGCAACTTCAGCGTGGTGGTCTTGGTCATCGTGGCGATTTCCCTGGTACCCGCCATCATCGGCGCAATCCGCGCCCGTACCCAGCGGTACGCTTAAAAACGCGCGATTTCCCAATAGACAAGCCTTTTCCAGAGCGTGGAAAGGCCTTATTAATTACATTGACCCCGGCCATTTGAAATTGGTTTGAAATGTTTTTGCAATAGGGGTTGGCTTGGGGCTCCATGTCCTTTCCCCACTTTCTTCGGGGTTCCATGTTCGACAAATTGATACCCAAGGACAAGCGCTTTTTCGAGCTTTTCCAAAAGCAGGCCGACTTGCTCCACCAGGGGGCGGAAGTCTTGCAGGAATTCGCCAATAACCCGTCCATCCTGGCCGACGCCTCCCATCGCCTGGAGAGGCTGGAGCATGAGGCCGACAGCCTGACCCATGAAATCCTGATCCTCCTCGACAAAAGCTTCATCACCCCCATCGACCGCGAAGACATCCACTCGCTGGCTTTGGGCCTGGACGATTGCATGGATTACATGGAGGCGGTAACCGAAAGGCTGGCGCTTTACGAAATGCCCTCGGCGCCCGAGCCGCTCAAGCAATTGGTCGAAACCCTGGTTTCGCAAACCCTGGAACTCGACAAGGTCATTCCCCGCATCAAGGACTTGAAATACGAAAGCATCATTCCCCATTGCCGGGAATTGAACCGCCTGGAGAACCAAGCCGATAAAATCGCGCGCGGGGCGCTGGCGGAATTGTTCAAGGGCGGGTATGAACCGCTGGAAGTGATGAAGTGGAAAGACATTTACGACTTCCTCGAAAACGCCACCGACAGCTTCGAACATGTCGCGGGCCTCATCGAAGGCATTGTCCTCAAACATGGCTGAGGCGACCTGGGTCCTGGTCGGCGTCGTCATCCTCGGCCTGGCCTTCGATTACATCAACGGCATGCATGATTCGGCCAATGCCATCGCCACGGTGGTATCGACCCGCGTGCTCTCCCCGCGGAAAGCCATCCTATTGGCGGCCGGTCTCAACTTTTTCGGGGCTTTCCTCTCCACCTCGGTTGCCAAAACCATAGGCAAGGGCATAGTGGATCCTTCCGTGGTGACCAATAGCATGGTGATCGCGGCCCTGCTGGGCGCCATTTTCTGGAATCTTTTGACTTGGTGGTACGGCATACCCAGCTCTTCCTCGCATGCCCTCATAGGCGGGCTCATCGGCTCGGTCATCGCTTACCACGGGGCGGCGCAATTGAACGGCGGCGGTATCCTTAAAATCGTCAAGGCCCTGGTCATTTCCCCCCTGGCGGGCTTGGTTCTCGGCTTCATCCTGATGATCGTCATCTACTGGATATTCCACCGGAGCCCGGCCGGCAAGGTGAATTGGTGGTTCAAGCACCTGCAAGTCGTTTCCGCCTCCTTCATGGCCGTCAGCCACGGGAGCAACGACGCGCAAAAAGTCATGGGTATCATCACCATGGCCCTTTTCGGCATGGGCGCCATCGAGGATTTCCAGGTGCCGCGCTGGGTGGTGGTGGTTTGCGCCCTGGCCATGGCGGCGGGAACCGCCGCGGGAGGCTGGCGCATCATCAAGACCATGGGCGTCAAGATGATCAAGCTCCAACCCGTCAATGGCTTCGCGGCGGAAACCACCGCCTCGGCCATCATCCTGACCGCCTCGCATTATGGCGTGCCGGTTTCGACGACCCATGTCATTTCCGGTTCCATCATGGGAGTGGGTTCGGCCAAGCGCGCCAATGCCGTGCGATGGGAAGTCGCCGGGCAAATGGCGATAGCGTGGGTCTTGACCATACCCGCCTCGGCCGTAGCCGCCTATCTGGCCGCCTTGCTATTACAGGCTTTCAGCGGCTAGGCCGCCGCCGGTCAAAAGGCGTTGCGCAGCGACTTCGCCGGGACTTCGATGATGAAACGGCTGCCGTCGCCGGGAATGCTCTCGGCCTTGACCGCGAATTGGTAACGCTGGGCGGCATGCTTGACGATGGCCAGGCCCAGCCCCGTGCCTTCTTGCCGGGCCCGCGAAGCGTCGGCGCGGTAAAAGCGCTCGAAGATCCGCGGCAGCATTTCATGGGGTATGCCCACCCCGGTGTCCTTGATGATGAGGCGTCCGCCCTTGTCGGTGGTTTCCCACAAGGCCTTCACCTTTCCGCCCGGCCGGTTGTATTTGATGGCGTTGCTGACCAGGTTATTGACGATGAGCTCCAAGTCCCTGGGTTCCACGAACAGGGTCACGTCCTCGGGAATATGGTTTTCGAAGCGGATCCCGGCGCTGTCCAATCCCCCCCGGTGCAAGGCCGCCGCCTGGTTGAGGTAGCGCCGCAACGGCAACGGTTCGCTATTGCGCGGGCTCTTCTCGGATTCCAGGCGCGAGAGGGAAAGCAAATCCCCGATCAGGCTTTCGAGCCGCAGCGAATTGTGGAGGATTTTCTGCACGAAGGGCTTGCGCGCCTTTTCGACTTCGATGGCGCCGTCGATCAGGGCCTCGGCATAGCCGCGTATGCTGGCCAGGGGGGTTTTCAATTCGTGGCTGGCATTGGCGACGAATTCGCTTTTCATGCGGTCGAGCTGGCGGAATTCGCTCACGTCCACCAAGGTCAGCAGCAATTCGCCGCCTTCGCCCGACAAGGCGCGCAAATGGCAAAGCAAATCCCGGGGGAAACCTTCGCTCTTGTCGATGAGCAATACCGGGGGGCGCTCCCCCCTGGCCACGGCTCCCACGAAGGCCGCCAATTCCGGCACGGGAGAAAGATCGGACAGGTATTGGCCTATCCAGCTTTGGGTCGCCACCGGGCCGTTACCGTTCAGGGTGCGGCTCAATAACCTGACGGCGGAGGTATTCAGGGTCCTCAATTCGCCGGTCGGCCCGAGCAGCAATACGCCCTCTTCCAAAAGGTTGAGCACTTCGATGAGGCGCTGGTGCTCCTTGGCCAGATCCGACAGTAACCGGCGTATTTCCCCGACATAGGTGTCGAAAGCCTGGTTCAGCACTTCGGCCTCGCGGAAAGGCGCGTCCCAGCGCAAGGGCCGGCTGATATCCGATTGATGGGCTTGCAGAAGCAGGAGGGGCCGGCTGATGCGCGAACCCACCCAATAGACCACCCAGGCCGTCACCGCCAGGAAGACCAGGAGAAACAGGAAGGTGATGAGGATGGCGATGCGCTGGAATCCCGCCAGGGAGGCGGGCCCGGCCGCCACCCGCAGGAAATGGCCGTCGGGCAGGCGATGGGCCACGTAAATCATTTTCATTCCCACCGTCGCCGACCGGCGGTGGTCCTGGCCCCAGCCGCGCTCCGCGGCCATGGCGAATTCGGGGCGATGCAAATGGTTTTCCATCGTCGCCAGGCCTTCTCTCGGCACATGGGAATCGCCGATGACATGCCCCTGCCCGTCCACCAGGGTGAAACGGAATTTCTTATAGACCGAGAGGGCCTTGCATAGCGAGTCGGCGCGGGGCGAATCCAGCAATTCGGGGTTCTGGACGATGCGGTCCGAGAGATAGGCCACGTCGCCCTTCAGCTCGTTTTCCAGCGATTGGAAAAAGAAATGCCTGGCGAGGAAATATTGGAATAGGACCAGGGAAACGAAAACGACCGCGAACAAAGCCAGAAGGACTTGCAGGCGGGTGCGCAAGGACGGCGACTCACCCATGCGCGAAAGATAAATCGAATCCGGAATCAGGCCGCGTCGGCCACGGTCTTGGACACCGCGTGGGCTTCGTCCATGCCGTCGGAATCCCATTGGTAGCCGAAACCGGTCACCGTGCGGATGCAGGCGTTATAGGGCCGGATTTTGTCGCGCAGGCGCGTGACGGTCACATCCACGCTACGCAAGCCCGCCTTGGCTTCCATGCCCCAGGCCCTTTCCAGGAGGGTGGCCCGGGCTATGGTTTTGCGTTGGCCTTCGATGAGGACTTTCAATACCATGAATTCGCGCGGGGTCAAGGCCACCCGATGCCCGTCGATTTCCACGACATGGCGCTCGAAGTGGACGATGAGCCCGCGGAAGCGGAAACTGTCTTTCGATCCCCGGCTGCGCTTGAGCAGGGCCTGGGCGCGCGCCACCAATTCGCGGGGTGAAAAAGGCTTGGTGAGATAATCCTCGGCGCCGACCTTGAAGCCGATGAGTTTATCGGTTTCCTCGGTTTTGGCCGTGACGAAAAGGACGGGAATGTCCTCCAGCCTTTCTTTTTGCTTCATGCGCCGGCAGAGATCGGTCCCGCTCATGTCGGGAAGCATCACGTCGAGAATGGCTAAATCGACGCTTTCGTCGGCCAGGATCGATAAGGCGTCGCCGGCGGTGCGGGCGGTATGCACGCGAAAGCCTTCCGATTCCAGGCTATAGGCGATGAGTTCCAGGATATCGGCGTCATCCTCGGTCACCAGTATTTGTGCTTCGGCCACTTTGCAACCTTTCGGCAATATTTCACAATCGTTTTTTACTGCCTAAATCTAAGGGTAGCCCTTGCCGTAACCAAGAGGCAAAGGGTTTCAAGCGTGTTGCAAGCGCGGTCTTTTGCGAAAAATCAGTAAAGCAAGCGGTTTTTGAGGCGCTTCCAATGCCTTTAAAAGCCGGGCATGGGCAAGGTAAGCCGATAAACCGGCCTTTCCCCTTCCAAAACCACCCGCAACCAGGTCCGGCCCGCGGCCGTCGGTTTTCCGGACGCCATCCCCGGGGGAGGCAGGCTGAAGCGCCCCATGGGCAGGCGATAGCGGGAGCGGCCGAGTATTCTTCCCGCCGGATCTATCCGGTCCAGGGTCACTTCGCGATTGGCCTGGAGTTGCAATATCACTTCTCCACGCGATGACCAATGCCAACCTTCCCGGATATCCCGCGCCGGCCATGATTCCAGCCGGGCGGAGACCAAGGCCTTCGGACCGGCGATGACGGTCAGGGTGTCGGTATAACCGACGGGAAGCGCGGGCAGTCCCGCGGCATCGAAAAGATCGAAACTCATCGCGCGCCTTTCGGAATACGCCGCGACGGCATAACCTTCCGGAAAGCCCGCGCGGACGGCGCGCAGGGGAAACCGGTCATCGCCTTGCCGGATGACTTTCCAGGCCAGCAAGGTTTCGGGCCTGCGGGACACGAAATCCGACATCAGGCTGCGGCCCTGGCGCAAAGCCCGCAACGGCGCATCGCGTCGCGTCGGCAAGGCCATTTCATCCTCGCTGTCGAAGTCGTCCAGCGCCGTCGCCGTGGCCCCCAAGTCCACGACCCGGCGTCCTTGCTCCAACCGGATCGACCAAGCCTGGTCCGGGTCTTCTTGCGCGCCTTTGGCCAAGGGCGTGGCGGGATTGTCCAGGTCCAGGGTCGTATCCACCGCGCCATTCCAATACACGAAATAGCCGCGCCAGGGTTGGAAGGAATCCGTCGTTTCCCAACCCGCGTCGGGATCGGAATGGAATTGCCAGAGGCCTTTCAAACGGGATTTGCGGTAAGCGGAGGATTGGCTGCGGCTCACGGGCCAAGCCATGGGATCCAAGGATTTCGAGGCGATGGCATTCCAACCGGGCTTGAGGGTATAGGTGAAGGTTTTTTCCCCGGAGGCCGCGTAAACGCCGCCTGGAAAAGCGGGGTTTTCCAGCGGGCTTTTCGACGCGGCCCAATAGGCCTGGCCCACGGCAAGAACGGCCTTGTCCGATAAAAATTGGAAGTCATCCTTGGCATCCGGGTCCCAGCGGGCGAAGGTCAAATCCCCGATCCCATTGGCTTCCGCGAGGGCTTTGACCGTTAGGCCGGTATCGGGCAAGAGGGGGAAACCCACGAAATCCCATTTATCCTCCGCTTCGCTTCCCACCCGCCAGGCGGAAGGGACGGTAAAGGATTCGGTTCTTTGTTTGATGGGTAGCCACGCGCCGGCTTTTCTGGGAAGGCAGGTTTCGGAGGAGCCGGTGATTTCCTGGGCACAGAGGCGAATGCCCAGGGTTTTGAGGGGGCCCGGTGGGTTTTTCAGCTTGAAGCGCAAAATCTCCCCGGAATTAACCTGGGTCGCCTTCACGGCGGTTTCGGGTTGATCGCTGCGCCAAACCTGATAGTCCATGGCGGCGGCATTATCGCTGACGGTAAAAGTGACTTGGCTGAAACCTTCGTCATCCAAGGTGGTTCCGGCATAGGAGAGCCGGGGCGGCAGGGTGTCGACGCCGGTGAAGTAGCGGCCATTGCCGGGCAAGGCCAGGGAAGCCGCCCCCATAATCGGCGAGGGTTTGGAATTCGCCGGGGGAAGATGCCATATCGTCCATTTACCCGCCATCGAATCGAGGCGGCTTATCCACAATTGATCGCCGTCTTTCCAGCCCGTGACTTCGAAAGCATTCCTCACCTTATCGAAACCGCTCAAGTCCTCGGGCGGAGCCTGGGTCTTGATTTGAACCGCGTGCGGGCTTTCGGTATGCAGCGAAAAAACCCACTCACTCACCAAGGTGTCGCTGAAATCCGAAGACAGGGTCAAGGTTTCCTCACCCTGGCGTATCGCATACTTTTCGCTTAATATCGGGCTGATCAGGCGGTTGGCCAGGGCCCCCGTCACCGCGATGGCTTTGAGCGTGAGGTTTTTTTCGACGGGTATGGGGTCGGTATAGAGAGTGGCCGTTTCGGGATCGGGATCGGAACCGTCCAGCGTAAAATAAAGGGTGGCCTTGCGGGTGGGGCTCGACAGGGTCACCAAGCCCGGCTCAAGCAGGGAATCGGAACCCGGAGCGGCGCGCGGCATTTCCGGATCGAGCTTATAAATCCATTCGCTCAAAGCGCTGACCTGTTTGCCGTTTTGGGTATAAGCGCGGATCACGGCCGTGGAGTCGAGAAGGAAAGGGTGGGTATACCGATCGGTTGAGGTATCGATGTCCCGGTTCTTGGCGGCATAGAGAATGCCTTCTCCTTTATTGACCAGGGTAACCGACAGGGTATCGCGGAATTTTTGCGAAACGGGGTCGGCCATGGGCGCTACCAGGCCGCTTCGGTAAGGGTGCAAGGAAATCGCGCTGCGTTGATGCCCTTGCACGGCCACCGCCTCCAGATGGCTTTCTCCATTCCAAACCGGAGCCGAAAGATCGTAGGGGCGCCAGGCCATGCCGGGAAAGCGCCACCAGATGCGGCCTTCCGGAGCGGAAAGCGCTATGGCCGTAGCCGCGCTGAGCGCGCCGCTGTCGGGCTTGGCCATGGGCGCGTCGGTGAGAACGGCCGCCTCGGCGGTATCGAGATACAGCTCCTGGATCGCCAGGCTATTCCGCAAGCCCTTGCCCAAGGCCATGGCCTGCAAGACCGTGGTGCGCTTAAGCATCAGCGGCGCGGCATAAACCGGTGAGGTCGAGGAAGGCGGCGTATCGTCATCGGTGTAGTGGACGACGGCCGCCGAGTCTTGGACGCCCAAGGCGACGGACAGGGAATCGCCGAAATTCCGCCCCGCCGGGGTGGCCGTCGGCATTGGGGTCCTGGGAGTTTCGGCGGCGGAAAACGCATAGCTGACGGTATCGGAATGGTCTTGTCCGAGCCGCGCGAAAACCCGGATTTGAGTGGGCGCCGTCAGGGTCCATTTCCCGGTCAAAGCCGAAAACGGTTCGTCATTGCGGGAAGCGAAGATTTCCGCATGGGGCACGGGAGAGATGAAGCCGACTTCCAGGCTGCCGCTGATTTCGCGTTCCTGGGTATCCGGAGCCGGGGCGGGAAAAACGACGCGCAAGGCGATGGGATGGGAAAGCGTGCTTCCCAGGCCATTGGTGACGCGGCATTGGTATAGGCCGCCATCTTGCGCCAACGTCACCTGGGAAAGACGCAATACCGAATCCAGGGCATTGGCGACGGGCATCCCATCGCGCAGCCATTGATAGGTTACCACACCGGCGCCGCCGACGGAGACGCCCAGTTCGGCGGCTTCCCCGGGATAAGCCCAAACGGAATCCGCCAGCGCCATGACTACGGGGGGATTTTGGAAAGTCCAATTCACATTGTTTCCGAGGTCTTGCGAATTCCTGGCATAGCCCATGGCGGAATCGGCCCGGCCATGGGCCAGGGCCACGGATTCGGCCGTCAAGGTTCCCGAGACGGCGAAATGCCAAGCGGTGGCCGGGGCCAAGGCCAGGAGGCTGTCGGCGCGGCCGAATAAATCCGCATTACCGCTCACCGCGAGGGTGCGGCCCCCCAGGTTGCGGATGGACGTGGGCCCTCCTTCCTGGATCAATAGCGATCCCGTCAAAAGCATGTCCATCCCATTCAGATCGAGGCTGCCCGAGGACTGGCTGAAATTCGAACCGAGCAAAGCCCCGCCCAGCAGGCGGATAGTCCCTTTGCCGTCGTGAATGATGGGGGGCAGGCGGGACGAAGGGGAAACGGTGAATTCTTGCAACCCCGATCCGCCCAGCCGGATCAAGCCGCGGCCATAGGCCAGGCTCCCGCCCGAAAAATCCGCCGAGCCGGAAACCTCCAAGGCGTAATCGGAAAAATCAAGGCGGCCGGCATAGCCCTTTTGCAATTGGACGCTTTCCACCTTGAAGGCTTTGCCCAGCACGCTGCCGCGCGTAGAGCCGGCGGGGAAGACCACGGCATGGGTGCTGTCGGGGACGCCATTGGGTTGCCAGTTCTTGGCATTAGTCCAAGTGGAATCCTGCGCCGAAGGCGCCCACATCTTCGCGTCGCCCCGCAGCCAGGTGATATCGTCCAAATCCACGCCGTGTATTCCGTCGCCCCCTTCGCTGCGGAGGAATAGCCTGCCCAAGCCCGCGCTCTTGGCCCCGCCCGTTAAAGCCGCCAGGGAGGAGGGAAGGGCGGTGGTATCGATGACCATCTTTTCCTCTTTCCCTTCCGCCGTCGCGGTCAAATACCACTTGCCTTTTCCCTGGTCCACCCGGAGCCGCATGGCATGCCAGATACCGACGGGATAGGAGGCCGGCGTCGTGAGCATATTCCCGCTCGGTCCGGTGAAATGCATGAGCCCTCCCGGGTAGGCGCAAAGCTTCATGGGTATCTCATCGGTTACGGCTTCGGGGCCGACGCCCACGCAAAACCGCGTCGCGGTATTATCCTCGAAGCGCCATTTCCATTTCACCTCGACCACCGGGCCCACCGGACGGAAAGGGCGGCTCACGGTATAATCGTTTCCAACCCGACCGTGGAATAAGCCGCCCGCCGCCCCATCGCTCTGAATCGAATATTGGGCGCTGTCTCCCGATGATTCCGGATCGGCCGCCCAACCATCCTGGCCTCGTAAAGCCCGGTCGACCGCATAAGCCGGAGGGTCGAAAGCCACGGTTTCCGCTTTCGGTTGATCCAGGGCCACGGCCACAAAAATTCCCAAGCCGATAGCGACCCGAATGAAATTCACTCCATCCTCCAAAAACAATTTCGCACCGATGTATTGTCGGATTTCTTTACAGCAGCTTCCGTAAAGAAGCTTGAAATAGCCTTAAATTACGGAAAAAGGAGAGGAGTGTGAAATTTTTTACCAAAATCAGACGGAAGCGGCTCCGCTTCAGAGCCGCTCGGAGCCAGGGCTAAGGCAATTACTGAACGAGCCCTAATAAATCGGCGAAAAGCCCTTCTTCCTCCTCGGGCTTTCCAACCGGCGCGGGTCGGCTGAACCGCAAGGAAGCGCCGGCCACGCTTTCGCCCAAAAGTCCGATGGAAGTCAGCAGTCCCTTGAGTATCGGGGCCGCTTCGAAACAGGCCCCCCTTTCGGCGGCGGCGCGGCGGAAAGTCGCCGCGCGTTCGGGATGCTGCAGGTAATCCGCGCAATGGGCGCCCAAGGCCGCGGCGTCGTCGGCCAAATAGCCGTTGACGCCGTCGATGATCAAATCCGCCGGGCCCTTGGTGCGATAAGCGGCGGCGGGCAGGCCGCAACTCATGGCCTCCAATAAGACGCAGGAGAAGGTGTCGAACCAGCTAGGCAAGACCAGCAAGTCCGCGGCGGCATAGATGCGCGCCAACCCCTTCTTGTCCTGCCAGCCGAGGAATACGGCGTCGGGCAGGGCTTCCCGCAGCCAGTCCTCCGCGGGACCGGTTCCGGCGATGGCGAGCACCGTATCCGGCATGTTACGGCGGGCCGCGGCGAGGATTCCGGGCAAATCGCGCAGGCCTTTTTCAAAGGACAGGCGGCCGGCGAATAGCAAGACCTTTTGCTCTTGGCGGACGCCGGGAAAAACGTCGGGTTTTGCCAGCGCTTGGGGGCGGAATTCCGCGTCCACCCAATGCGCGGTCAGATGCACCCGCGCCGGATCGAGGCCCATGGCGGGGGAGACGAGGAAATCGCGTTGCTCGGTATTGAGCACGAAGACCCCGTCGAAGCGCCGGTAAAAGGCCCGCAGGAAACGGCGCAAGCGATCCAACTTGGCCTGATCGAGGCCTAAGGTGCGCTTGGCGAAATCCAGCCAGTCGGTGTGCAGGTAAAAGTAGGCCGGCACGTGAAAGGCCTCGCGCAGGTAAAGCGCCATCAGTCCCATGGGAGCTTCGGTGCTGCATATCACCCGGTCATACCCGCCTTCGGCGAAGGCCTGGTGTATGGCCATGATGTCGGGCAGGCGAATGGGCTGTTCCTGGTAGAAGGGCAAGGTGAAGGAGGCGGTGGCCGGTATCCGCAAGAGATGCGAGCCGTCTTGCGGCCTGGGTTCGGAAGCTTTCTCGTCGCAGGCCAGGAAATCGATGGGCAAGGACCGCGATCGGGCTTCGGCCAAGGTCGCCTGCAAGACATGCGAAACGCCATTGCGATCGAAAAAGGTATCGCTGAGCCATAAGGCGCGGTGCGGGTGGCGCCATTTGCCCAGGCCTTCGGCGAAAGCGTCGACATAGGCTCGTCTGTCATGCAAGACCGTGGTGGATGCGAAAGCCGCTCCTCCCAGGATGACCGATGCCAGGAAGGGAAAGGGCAAGCCGTCCATCCACTGACCTAAATCGCCCCCGGTCATTTCCTTGGCCTGGCTCGGAGCTTCGCCGAGCAAGGCCCGGAAATGCACCGGCAATTCCACCTTGGCCAGCAAGTCGGAGCCCGAAGGCCATTCCCGGCCCGAAGCTTTTTGCACCTGGACCTTTTCGGCGATACGGCGGCTGAACAAACCCCAGCTTTCGCTATACATTTTCGGCAGAACCCTGCGGAAGGTCGCCGCCATTTCCGGTCCGCCGCCCGAGCGCGCCTGGGCAATGGCTTCGATGCCTTGCAGCATGGGCTTATAAGCCTTGCCCACCATCATCGAGGTCAAGAGGCCGGGCTTGCGCCCCCGGAAACCTTCCCGGAAGATTTCCAGGAAGCGTGAGGTCAGTTTGTGGCGCTTGAGCTCGAGGAAGCCGTTGCCGATGAGATAGCCGAGCAGCTTTTCTCCCGGCGTACCGCGGTGCAAGAGCAGGCGTATCAAGCCGGGATCCTCGATGCGCAGGGCGGCATTGCAGAAAAAATCGAGAAAAGCGGCCATCAGTTTTTCTTCGCCGCAATAGGCCCCGAAGGGAGCCATTTCGCCGCGGCGCAAAGCTTCCAAGGCGATTTGCGAGGGCTTGCGCTTGTCTTTGCGCCAATGGGGAGCGTGCAAGGCGGTACCGGTGGTACCGGAAAAAATCCCGAAATGGCAATCCGATCCGCCGGTGATGCGCTTGCGGTAAGGGTCCCGGCAAAAGGCATTGGGGGCTATGCCCAATTTCCGCCCCATGGCATCGAGTTTTTCCGGCGTCAGGCTATCGACCCATTCCAGGGTCAACAGGTTTTGCCAGGCGTCGCGCTGGCCGTTCACGCCCTCGAACCTTTCGAAACAAAGGGCGAAACGATCCATCAAGTCCTGCCCGGGCTGCTTGCCCGGGGCGTAAAAGTGCAGGGGATGCGCCAAGGAAGTCGGCAAATCCCGGTCGGCGGCGTATTCCAGAAAACGGTAGGCGTCCTTGCGGTGCCGGTTCAGGGCTTCCTCGTCCTCGGGGGTGATTCCGAAGGTCAGCACATGGACCCCGACCCCGATGTCGGGAAAGGTGACGCTGAACTCGGCGGCCGGCAGGACGTCTTCGCCGCGCTCCAGCAAATCCCAGCAGCTGTCGGCATTATTGTGATTGGTGACGGTAAGCACATCGGCGCCGTTTTTCCGCAGGACCTTGGCCAATTCCTGGGTGGGCAACCAGGTCTCGGGAAGGCGCAATAGCCTGCCCAGGGTCTCGTCGGGAACCTTGCTATTGCCGTCATGGCAATGCAAGTCCAGCCGCAGGGTATGCTCATCGCCTTTTTCGGCGACCTGGGCGCGGGATTGCATTTCCGCCACCGCTTTGGCCAGGCCGTTTTGGATTTGCGCTTGGAAACGGCGGTGGCCGTGGGTGTTCTTTTCGGCGCGGGAAGCGAGGGGGTCAGTTGATTTGTTCTTGATACCGGACTGCATCATGCATCCTTTCCATCAAAGTGGCGTCTTGGGTCAAAGGCGATAAGACCAGACGCCCCGTTTTCTCTTTCAATTCCAATTTCATGTGCCCGCCGTCCGATCTCGCCTCGGGGGGGAGGCCCAAGGGCAAGGCCTTGGGCAAATGCAGGATGACCGGAGCGGCGTCCTGGTAAGCCGCCCTATCCACCTTCCATTCGATGACGCAAGAGACCACGCTCCAGTGGATTTTGAGCTGGACCACGCCGTGGACGGTGGGAGCGTTTTTGATCTCGATGTCCAGGCCGGGCTGGAACCAGGCCGCCGGCGCGCCGGCGAGCAAATCGAGCCGGCCGCCGTGATCCTCGATGACCAGGCTGCGGATCAACTGGAGCGTCTCGGCCGCGGACCAACCGTGATCCCCGTCGCCCATGCATCCGCCGAAGGTGCGGGGGTGCATGGCTTCCGGCCAGGTCCAGGTGGGCGTGGCGAGATTCATCAGGGCTTGTAAAATCGAGTGGCCCCGGGGATCGCGTAGGGCGATCAAGACCCGCGCCAATTGCACCGACAGGTAAGGGTTCAAGCCGGTGTGCACGATTTTCTGGAAAAACAGACCATGCCGCAAATTGTTTTTCAAAAGCCATTCGCAGGTGTTTTTCACCCAGGCCGAATCCGCCGGCAAAATACCCAGGGGCGACACGCTGACGAGATTTCCGATGGCCGCCGTATCCAGGGCGCGGTAAGGCGAACAGGGCAGGGCCATGTTTTCTTGCCGGCGCATGCTGAATTCCAGGGAAGCGTGCAAGTCGCTGCGGTATTCCTCGATTTCGCTTTGCAGCCAGACGATGTCCTGGCCCAATCCCGAGGCATTGGCGGACCACAGGGCGGATTCGAGGCCGGCGATGGACCAGAAATTATCCCAGTAATAATGATCATTGGGTCCGAAGTGCTCGGCGGAAAACCCGGAGGGCAAAAGCCCGTAATGCGGGGAAGGGGTATGCCCTTCCTTGCGGCGCATGCGGGCTATCCACCTCGCGCCTTGCATGAGCGGCCCATGGATGCGCGGCAGGATATCCGGGGAGCCTCCCCGGCGGACATGCTGCACCAAGGTCCACATGGCCTGGCCATTGCTGTCCCATTCGCCGTTCTGGCTGCGGAAAAACCCGTGGCGATCTTGCCGCGCCAGCATCGGCCCGACCTTGTTCTCGACCCTCGCGAACCATCCGAGATGGTCGAAGGCCGCCGCGATGAAGGCGGAATCGCGGAACCAGGGTTGATGATAAAGGAAAGTCCCCGGAGAGAAGTGATTGCCGTCGTCGAAGACATGCAAATGGCCCTTGATCGCCCCGAAAGCCCGGTTCAATTTTTCGTCGGGAAGCCTGAGGCAAAAACCCTCTTCCTGGACCTCCTTGAGGCGGATAAGGGCCGCTTCGCGGGCGGGCCCAAGGCAGGAAGCCAGCCTGCTTTTGCGCAGGGCCGACGGCTTTTCAGGCTTATCTCCCAATAAGGCGGCGCTGGTGAAATGCCGCTCGGCGCCCACCGGCAATTCCACCGGCCATTCGCACAATCCGCAAGCGATGCCGGATTTCGAACGCAGGTTTTTCAATCCCTCGACCAGCACGTCGCGGACGAGGGGATCGCCGTGATGCCGATCGGAAACCACCACGCGATCGGGCTCCTCGTCGAGCAGCAGCCCGTCCAGGCCGTTGATGCGCCATAGTCCGTCATGGTAATGGATGCGGTTGATGTGGCCGAGCATCAGGGGATTATAAGGGCGCAAAGCCAGGCCGAAGCGCAGCGACAAATGGCGGTTGCCCTGGTTGGCCAAGGTGTGGGTGAAGGCCAGGGTCTCCTCGCCCTGCAATCGCACCGCCATGGCCTGGCTTTCCCATTTCAGGGAGGCATGGACCCGGTAATGGGTGAGGACGATGGGTAAAACCCCGTCCATCAATTCCTGGCTGATTCCCTCGCGCATGCGCGGCGGAAACCAATTGCGCCCATCCAGGCGCACATAGGGGAAAACCGACCAGCCATAAGGCCTCAGGGTGAGCATGCCCACCGGATCGATCATGGCCTCGCGGGAACTGTCCTCCAGGCCGACGGAAGTCCAGTTGCGGCAAGTCAAATTGCTTTTGATCAGGTTGAAGGCCGTGGGAATGAATTCCTCGCCTTCGGGCGATATCTGGCGTTCGACCCAATGCGGCCATACCCAATCGGGATTGCTCTGGATGGCCAGGGTATTATTCAGCCCCGATAGCACGATGGCCAGGCCTTGCTCCATCAATTCGCTGGGAAACGGCACCTGGCTGGGGCGGCCAAGGTAGGTCAACCCATCGAGAAACGGGACTAGGTGGCGTTTGCCTGTCAGGATAAGGGCGCGGCGAAGCAGGGAGGGCAACATGGCTATTGCCCTGCAGTATACCTCGGCGTCGGCCTTCCCGGTGCCGCCGCGGGGCCGCGAAACGGGATTGAAACCCCGCTGTCATGCGCTTGATACCGTAACGCTTGTGATTCCTGTATTATTGAAGCAATAGATTGCTTACGCCATTGTCTTGGCGATTCTTTAGCCCCTCCGGAGAGGGGCGTTTTCCGGCAGTCCCGATCCGGCGTTGAAACCCCATTGAAACAGGGATGAAACATCGGACTGCTTCCTTTTCCCCCCGTCCTCCGAACCCATTCCATCCCCAAACCGATGGATTCAACAAAAGGAAAAGGATTTTTATGACCCGAATCATCTGGGCAACCTTGGTCAGCATTCCAACCTTGATTATCGCCCAAACAGGCGATACGGGCGCGACGGCGGATACCGTTTCGCGCGGATCCACGGTCATGGACGGCGCCTCCTCCGGTGAGGTGGATAGTCTGGCGGCGCGGGTCTCCGGACTCGAGGCCAAAACCGCGGCCGTCGGGGAAAAGGTCGGCAATATGGAAGCCACCTTGGTCGCGGGCGAAGAAGCATTCGCCGAGGTCAAGACCACGGTGGGCAAGCTCGCCAAAATCAAGGTGGGCGGCTATATCCAGGCGCAATGGGAATACGCCGAAAACGCGGGCGCCTTCACGGCGACCTCGCAGGAGCGTTTCCGCATGCGCCGCGCCCGGCTCAAGACCACCTACCAGGGCGCCATGAGCAAGTATGTCCTGGAATTCGACGCCTTGCCGACCGGGCTTTCGGTCAAGGACGCCAATGCCACCATCACCGAGCCCTGGCTCAACGCTTTCAGCTTCGAGGGAGGCATCATGGACCGCCCTTTCGGTTTCGAAGTCGGCTATAGCTCCAGCGCCATCGAAGTTCCCGAGCGCACCAAGGGCAGCAATGTCCTGATGCCCGGCGAAAAAGACATGGGTTTCGCATTTATTTTCAAAGGCACCGAGCAAATGGGTCCCTTGGAAATGCTCGACGTGAAATTCGGCGCTTTCACCGGCATGGGCTCGGGAGCGAATGAGAACGACGACGAAAAGGACTTTATCGGCCGCTTGGGCCTCGCGGTGCCGGTATACGATCTCAATCTCGCCATCGACGGCGGTTTTTCCCTTTACCTGGGCAAGGTCACCGATACCACCCTCAAGGTTTCACAGACCCAAAAGGCCAATGGCAATTACACCTGGGCCGGCAAAAGCAACCTGAAGCGCCTCGACACCTATGATCGCAACCTCATGGGAGTGGACGCCCAGATTTATTACGACATCCCCGTCATCGGCGGCATTTCGCTGCGCGGCGAATACTGGTGGGGCGACTGGGCCAGCACCGCGGGCAGCTACAACCTCTATACCGGCGACGCCAAGGGCATTTACCTGCGCGAGGTCGCCTCGTGGTACTTGATGGCCGTGCAAAACATCGGCGCCAGCAATCAAATCGCGGTCCGCTACGACCTTTTCGATCCCAATACCCAGGTCGGCGGCGACGACATCGGCAAGGCGGGCGCCAACCTGAACGAGAACGACGCGGCCCTTTCCACCTTGGGCCTGGCTTGGAATTATTTCTGGGACGACGCGGTGCGTTTCACCTTGGCCTACGATATCAACCGCAATGAAAAAGTCAATGCGGCGGCCACCGGATCGCTTTCCAAATGGGAAGACGATTTCGACAACAACCAATGGACTTTCCGCATGCAGGTGAAGTTTTAACCCCGGACCTTAGGGTCTATTCCAACCAAGGCAAACCAAGGAGACATTCACGATGAATCTGTTCATCAAAGCTATGACGGCGGGCGCTTTCGCCGCCAGCACCCTTTTGGCCGGCACCGTCATCACGGTCAAAGGCTCGGACACCATGGTCATTCTCGCCCAGCGGTGGGCCGAGGCGTATATGGCCGCCCATCCCGACATCACCATCCAGGTGACCGGCGGCGGTTCGGGCACCGGCATTTCCGCCCTGATCAACGGCACCGCGGACATTTGCAATGCCTCGCGTCCCATGAAAGGATCGGAAAGGGAAAAACTCAAGCAGAGATTCAATTCCCTCGGCATTGAAATCAAAAGCGCCAAGGACGGCCTCTCGGTTTACCTCGACGAGGCGAACCCGGTGGAAGAGTTGACCCTCGACCAGTTGAAGGGCATTTATACCGGCAAAATCACCAATTGGAAAGACGTGGGCGGCAAGGACGAGAAAATCGTGCTGTATGGCCGCGAAAACAATTCGGGAACCTATGTCTACTTCCGCGATTTCGTCTTGAAAGGCAAGGATTTTTCCGCCACCATGCTCTCTTTGCCCGGCACCGCCGCGGTGGTGAACGCGGTGTCCAAGGACGTGAATGGCATCGGTTTCGGAGGCGCGGCTTATGCCCAAGGCGTCAAGTTCGTGAAAGTCAAAAAGGACGCGAACACCCCCGGCGCCGAGCCCAACGCCGAAAACATCAAAAACGGCAGCTATCCCATCACCCGTTACCTCTACATGTACTTGCGCAGCAAGCCCACGGGCGACATGAAGAAGTATATCGATTGGACGCTGTCCCCGGAAGGCCAGGAAATCGTCACCAAGGTCGGCTACTTCCCGACGAAATAGGAATGCAATGATCCCGGGCGCTTCCGGTAACACGGAGCGCCGGGGGTCCTCGCGACGCGTCATTTAAATTTTCTGGGGAAACGTGGCAGACAAAAAATCGGGAAATCAAGACATGCAATTACTCATTCCGCAGGAAGAAGGCACGGAAAAAGCCATCCGCACCGGCTTTACCTTCCCCGAGAAACGGCCGGATCCGCCCAAGTCGGAAAGCCCCGTCAAACGAACGGGCTGGTCCCTGACGCCCAAGATGCGGGTGGGGGAATGGGTCATCGAACGGGGGATCCAGGGCGTGGCCCTGTTATGCCTTTCGATCATCGCCCTGATTTTCATTTTCGTATTCCGCGAGGCCGCCCCCATCGTCATGGGCAAGGTCAAGGTGGTGGAAGAGGTTTCCGACATCGGCGCGGCGGAGAGCTATGGCGACGATGAGGCCGCCGAGGACGGCATGGCCGCCGCTCCCGAATTGGCCATGGAGGCCAAGGCTTCGGATGAAACCATCGACGCGAAACATATCCTGGGCTTGGAATGGCAGCCGGTTTCCCTGGAGCCCCGTTTCGGCATCATGCCTCTCATCGTGGGCAGCTTGAAGGTCACCTTCATCGCCTTGCTCATCGCCATGCCCATCGGCATCTTCGCCGCCCTCTATACCAGCACTTTCGCCCCCAAATGGGCCAAGGAGATCATGAAGCCGACCATCGAGGTGCTGGCCGGCATCCCTTCGGTGGTCATCGGGTTTTTCGCCTTGGTCATCCTCGCGAGCGTCTTGCAGAATGTGCTGGGATACGATTCCCGGTTGAACGCCTTCGTCGGCGGTTTCGCCATGGCCATCGCCGTCATCCCCATCATCTTCACGGTGTCCGAAGACGCTTTGGCGGCGGTTCCCAAGCCCCTCACCGGGGCCAGCCTGGCGCTCGGCGCCACCGCCTGGGAGACGGCGCTATTCGTCGTCCTGCCCGCGGCGACCCCGGGCATTTTCGCCGCCGTGATTCTGGGTTTCGGGCGCGCTTTCGGCGAAACCATGATAGTGCTCATGGCGACGGGCAACGCCGCCCTCATCTCGCCCGACCTATTCGAATCGGTCCGCACCCTGTCCGCCACCATCGGCGCCGAGATGGCCGAGGTGGTCTTCGGGGATCCCCATTACCGCATGCTTTTCTTCCTGGGCACGGTGCTCTTCGTCGTCTCTTTCGGTCTCAACGCCATTGCGGAATACTTCGTCCGCAATCGCCTCATGAAGAAGTTCAAAGGCGGATAAGATGGCGACGCAAAGAAAGAACATCATCGGCAAACTGGTCTTTTCCCTGACCGCGGGCTGCGCTTTCCTTTGCGTGGGCATCGTGGGTTGGATCATGTTCAACATCGTCTGGGGCGGGCGCCACCACCTGACCTGGAATTTCCTTTCGGCGGTTCCCAGCGAAGGCATGACCGAAGGCGGTATTTTCCCGGCCATTATCGGCACTTTTTTCCTGGTCATCATCATGTCGGTGGTGGGCGTGCCCTTCGGCACCATCACGGCCCTTTACCTCAATGAATATGTGCACCGCGAATCGAAACTGGCCAAGGCCGTCCGCTTCGCGGTGAATACCCTGGCCGGCATCCCCGCCATCGTCTTCGGCCTGTTCGGGCTGGGTTTCTTCGTGCAATTCATCGGCGGCGGCATCGACAATGTTTTCCGGGGCGGGGACATGCTCTGGGGCCAGCCGACCATACTCTGGGCGGCTCTGACCATGGCCTTGCTGACCTTGCCGGTGGTCATCGTCTCGGTCGAAGAGGCCCTGAAGCAGGTGCCGCGCGACTTGCGCGAAGCCTCGCTGGCGCTCGGCGCGACCAAATGGCAGACCGTGCGCAAGGTCGTGCTGCCTAATTCCATCGGAGGCATACTCACCGGAGCCATCCTGGCCGTCAGCCGGGGGGCCGGCGAGGTGGCCCCCATCCTTTTCACCGGGGCGGCCTATTTCCTGCCGCATTTACCGGGCCAACTCAGCGACCAATTCATGGAATTGGGCTATCATATCTTCATCATGTCCACCCAAAGCACCGACGTGACCGGAACCCTCGGCATCCAATACGCCACCACTTTGGTTTTGCTGCTACTCACCTTCACCCTGAACTTTTCGGCCATCTGGCTGCGTTGGCGCATCCGCCAAAACGCCGTCGCCGCCTGATATCGCCTTTCGCGTCCAAGAGGAATTCATGCAAGAGACTCAAACATCCGCCACTTTGACACCGCCGTCCGCCCATTCCAAAGGCCCGGTCAAACTGCATTCGCGGGGGCTCAACCTCTATTACGGCCAGAAGCAGGCGTTGAAAGACATCTCCCTGGACATGTACCAGCACAAGGTGACGGCCCTCATCGGCCCTTCGGGCTGCGGCAAATCCACTTTCCTGCGCACCCTCAACCGGATGAATGACCTGGTGGAGGGCGTGAGGATTGAAGGCGAGGTCTGCGTCGATAACGTCGATATTTACAAGAAGCGCATCGACGAAGTCGAATTGCGGAAAAAGGTGGGGATGATTTTCCAGAAAAGCAATCCCTTTCCCAAAAGCATTTACGACAATATCGCCTATGGCCCCCGCATCCACGGGATCAACGACAAGAAGCGCCTCGACGAAATCGTGGAGACTTCGCTGCGGCGCGCCGCCCTGTGGGACGAGGTCAAGGACGAACTCAAGAAAAGCGGCCTGGCTTTGTCGGGGGGGCAGCAGCAAAGGCTGTGCATCGCGCGCGCCTTGGCCGTGGAACCCGAAGTCCTGCTCATGGACGAGCCGGCCTCGGCCCTCGATCCCATCGCCACCTCCAAAATCGAGGAATTGGTATGGGAGCTCAAAAGCAGCTATACCATAGTCATCGTGACGCACAATATGCAGCAGGCGGCACGCGTCTCCGACTACACCTCCTTTTTCTTCATGGGTTCCCTGATTGAAAGCGATACGACCGAACGTATTTTCACTTCGCCCAAGGAAAAACAGACCGAAGACTATATCACCGGAAGATTCGGTTAAACCCGCCGACTCATCTCAAACAAAGTTCAACAAGGGAAAACCGAATCATGGAACGTCATTTCGAAAAAGAGCTGAACGGCCTGCGGGCCAAGCTTCAAGAGATGTCGCGGCTTTGCGAAGAATCGCTCGTATCGGCATCCAATGCCTACCTCGAATCCGACAAGACCCTGGCGGAACGCTCTTTCACCAATGAGCGGATGGTCAATACTTTGGAAATCGACATCGACCACATGGTGGCCGATTGCTTCGCGCTTTACCAGCCGGTCGCCATCGACTTGCGGCTGCTATTGGCCATCCAGAAAATCAACAACGATTTGGAGCGCATCGGCGATCACTGCATCAACATCGCCCAGAGCGCCATCTCTTGCGTCACTTTCGCCGAAAATCCCGGCCAGCTGGAATTGCCCAAGATGTTTCAAATCGCGCAGGGCATGCTCCACGACGCCTGCGAGAGCTTTTTCACCAAGAACCTGCAATTGGCCCGCACCGTGCTTGAAAGCGACGACATGCTCGATGAGCTGAACCGCTCCAATACGCGCGAGGCCATCCAATTGGTCAAGAATGACAGCTCCGCCATCGAAATGGCGCTGGAACTCTTGCGCATCAGCCGCAATCTCGAGCGCATCGGCGATCTCAGCACCAATATCGCCGAGGAGGTGATATTCCACGTGCAAGCGCGGGTGGTCAAGCACCATCGCGCCGAGATGGAAGCGGAATCCCAACAGGTGAACCAGGCCGGGTAGGGGACGGGGAAGGGAGGATACCTCCTTTCCCGCCCAGGCCAATCCATTCGCCGCGCGATTATCTTGGCGGCGATGGATCCTTCCCCGCGGCTCGCGCGCATCCGCATTTATCCCCTCAAATCCTTGGATGCCATGGATTTGGAAACGGCGATCATCGGTTCCGGGGGCGGGCTGCTCCATGATAGGGAATTCGGCCTCTTTGACGCCCTCGGCAATCCCCTGATCGGCAAAACCACCGCGCACGTCCATGGCCTTCACGGTCGCGTCGATTTCGCTGCCAAGACCGTGGCCTTCCGTCGCCGGGAGGAAATGGACTGGCATGTCTACGATTTTGAAACGCAAATCGACCGGGCCAATGCCTATCTGAGCGAGTACTTCGGTTTTCCGGTTTTCTTGCGCCGCGACACCCACAGCCGTTTTTTGGATAAGCCGGATTGGAGCGGAGCGACCTTGGTTTCGACGGCGACCTTGCAAGCCGTCGCCGCCTGGTATCCCGGCATGGATACCCTGGAAATCCGGGATCGCTTCCGGGCCACCTTGGAAATCGAAGGCGTCCCGCCCTTTTGGGAGGATGGCCTATTCGGCCCCGAAGGCAGCGCCCTCGCCTACCGCATCGGCGAGGTTACCCTATGGGGCATCGGTCCCCGTTCGCGCTGCGTGGTGCCGACCCGCCATCCGGAAACCGCCAAGGTTTATCCAGGCTTCGCGCCGTCCTTTTCCAAATCGCGGTTCGCCAACCTACCGGTGAACTCGGGGCTACGGCCCTATTCCAATCACTATTACCTGACCGTCGATTCCTATTTCCCCGACTCCGAAATCGGTAAAACCCTTCGGGTGGGGGACAGGCTCGAAAGAGTCGGCACCTTGCTGCCCGCGCCACCCCAGCGGGGTTTTTGAGGAAAGCCGGATCGGGGACCCGTCTTATCCGAGCGGCGTTATCCCCAACCTCCCCAGCAAGCCGCGCATCCGCTCGCGGATATTGTCGCGCACGGTATTGAATGCTTCAGGAGGCAGGTGTTTGGGGTCGGGCAGGGCCCAGTCTTCGTGGATTTTCCCCCCTATCCAGGGACAAGCGTCGCCGCAACCCATGGTGACCACGGCGGCATAACCCCCTTGCGGGATTTCCTGCAAGGACTTGGAGGTATGCGCGGTCAGGTCATAGCCCAATTCCTTCATCGCGGCGATGGCCTTGGGATTGACCACCCCCGAGGGTTTGGATCCCGAGCTATAGGCTTCGACCTTGTCTCCGCCCAGCATGCGGGCGAAAGCCTCCGCCATCTGGCTGCGATTACTGTTCTCGATGCACACGAAAAGCAATTTCATTTTATCGTCAGGCGGCATGTTTTTTCTCCTCGCCGAGCAAGTGGTGGAATAGGAAAGCCAGGAAAGCGCCGGCGGTTTGCGCCACCCAAAAGGCGGGCATGTCCCCGGGGCGAATACCGGAAAAGGTTTGGGTCAAACCCCGGGCCAAGGTGACGGCCGGATTGGCGAAGCTCGTCGAGCCGGTGAACCAATAAGCCGAGGTGATATAGAGCCCGACCAGGGCCGGGACGATCTTGGGTTCCCGCGGGGCGACCCGGAGGATGAGCAAGAGCAAGCCCGCGGTGGCCACGGCCTCGCTCAGCCATTGCGGCCAGCCCGTGCGCAGGTGATCGGATACCTGGAGCAGGGGCAAGGCGAACATGGCATGCGCCAGGACCGTCCCCGCCAGGGCGCCCAAGGTTTGCGCGCCGGCATAGCCCAAGGCCATCGCGGGGCTGAGGCGCCTTTGCCACGCCATGGCCGCGGTCACGACCGGATTCAAATGCGCCCCGGATAGGGGCGCGAAAACGGTAATCAGGACGACCAGGATGGCCCCGGTCGCGATGGCATTGGCCAAGAGGGCGATGGCGGTATTCCCACCGGCCAGGCTCTCTCCCATGATGCCCGATCCCACCACGGCGGCCAATAACGCTCCCGTGCCCAGGAATTCCGCCGCCAGTTTTTGGAAGGCCAGGGGAGCGGCACCCCGGCCTGCCGGCCGGGTGTCAGGCACGGGGTTTCACGCCGGTGACGGTAACTTTCAGAATACGCAAGCCGCCCAGGAGTTCCGCGGCGTCCAGGCCTTCGCCTAAGTGCGGCTGCACGATTTCCGCCGGCAAATCCCAGGGCTTTTCCTCGACGATGCGGACTTCCGTGAACCCTGCCGCCCTCAGGCTCGCGGAATAGGCGTCCTTGGCCATGGCGCCGGAAACGCAACCGACATAAAGCTCGGCGATAGGCTTCAGCGCGTCGGGCATTTGGCCCTCGAAAACGATGTCCGAGACGCTGAACCTTCCCCCGGGCTTCAGCACCCGGAACATTTCGGAAAAGGCGCGGTTTTTATCCTCCACCAGGTTCAAGACGCAATTGCTGATCACCGCGTCCATGGTCCCGCTTTCGACCGGGAGCGCTTCGATTTCGCCGAGCCGGAAAGCCACGTGGCCGAGACCCTGTTTTTTGGCGAGGCTACGGGCCAATTCGATCATTTCGGGAGTCATGTCCACGCCGATGACTTGGCCGGTCGGCCCCACTTCCTCGGCGGCGACAAAAACGTCATTGCCCGCCCCCGAACCCAGGTCGAGTACGGTCTCTCCGGGCCTTAAGGCGGCGTGGGCGGTGGGCAAACCGCAGCCCAAGGCCAAGTCGGCTTCCTCGACATAACCCGCTTTTCCGGCATAGCTTTCCCGCATGGTCATTCCCTGGCCTACCGGCGAAGGGCCCGCGCAACAACCCGGCGAGCAACACCCCGCTCCCGCGTCTTTTTCTTTGGCCACCGCCGCGTAGCGTTGCCGCACTTCCTGGACTCTGTCGTTTGAATTGAGCATGGTATCTCCGGATGGTGAAAGGAAAAGGTTTCAGCAACAACGGGGCTGGTTCAGATGGGCCACGAGAGATCCGAAGGCTTTTCCCAGCAGCATGATGGCCTCGGCATTCAGGCAATAGCACGACTTCGGCCCTTCCACTTCGCCTTGGATGAGGCCGGCTTCTTTCAGGGCCTTCAAATGCTGGGAAACCGTGCTTTGCGCCAGGGGCAAAACCGCTACGATTTCGCCGCAAATGCAAGTGCCTCGCCGCGCCAATTCCCGCAAAATCGCGATGCGGGCGGGATGAGCCAGGGCTTTGGCATAAGCGGCCAATTGCACCTCGGTCGGTCCGAAAACCTCGGTTTTGGCTACGGTCATGGCCGAAAATTCTCCGTCTTAATCATATATCGTAGATATACGATAAAAGGGGCGCTTCGTCAAGGCGCCGGCGACTGCCCAAGGAGTTTTGAGGCCGGCCCTAGCTCGTTATCGGTAGTGGCTTTGCAATCCAGGCGTAATGGGCTGGATTTCTGGAACCGGTAACTTATCGGACTGAACGGGGGTCCCCGATGAGCACGGTCCTATCACAACCAGCCCAATCCAGTGCGGGCGGCGAGGTTAATCCAGCCGTCCATTATACCAATTTCCCCACCTTGCATTTAGGGAATCATGTCCTCATGCTGCGTCCCCGCTGGCCGGAAGATTTGTCCCTACCGCCGGCCACCCAGCACCTCGGCAGCCTCAGCGCTTTCGGCGTTACCGGCGAGGTCTTGACCCTCAGCGATCATCAAGGCCATACGGTGGCGGCGGTTTGCGTCACCCTGCGCAAATGGGAAGGGTTGCCCGATCCCGCTTCTTCGCCGTGGCCCGGCGCCCTGGCCTCGCTCAGGACGGCCTTGCGCTATAGCCGCATGGGCTGGCTGGAGACCGGTCCGGCCAGCTTGCAGCCCACCTCGGACTCCCTGCTCGCCTTGCGCGCGGGCATGGTCTGGCACGGGATTATCCGGCTCATGGAGAGGAATGGACTGGGTTTCGCGCTCGGGCTGTCCATCGCGCCTCCCACCGACGCGGACGCCCCAGTATCCGATATGTTACCCCTGCTGCTGGAACGGCACGGGTTGCCGGCCGAATTCACGCACCGGCCCGGCAAATACATCGCCCGCGCCTCCCGGGCTTCCAGGGCCGAAGCCCAGCCCGAAGCCCTGCTGCCCGTCGATTTGCGGGAGGCTTTGCGGCGCGGCGCCAAGCTTTGCGGGGAACCCCTGCGCGACGGGAGCGGGCAATGGGCCTATTTTTGGGTGGCCCATCGGACGGTATTGCTGCAAGGACTGCCTTTGGGCAAGTAGGCGGCGACCCGCGCTTTCTACCTTAGGGCATGGAGTCCCCCATGCGCGCCTATCTCGATCAAATCCGCCAAATCCTGGACCACGGTGAAAAAAAAGAAGACCGCACCGGTACGGGCACCCTGTCGCTTTTCGGCTTGCAAGCGCGCTATGACTTGCGGGAAGGTTTTCCCCTGGTCACCACCAAAAAAGTGCTTTTCGACGCCGTGGTCAGGGAATTGCTTTGGTTTTTGCGGGGAAGCACCAATATCAATGACGGCCTCAAGGCCTATACCCCCATCTGGAATGCCTGGGCCGACGATAAGGGCGAGCTCGGTCCCATTTACGGCTACCAATGGCGCAAGTGGACGCGGTATCAGGAAGACCCGCGCAGCGGATCCATCCGCAAGGATTATGTCGATCAAATGCAAATCGCCATCGATACGCTGAAACGAAATCCCAATTCGCGGCGCATCATCGTCTCGGCCTGGAATGTGGCCGATTTGGACCGGATGGCCTTACCGCCTTGCCACGCTTTCTTCCAGTTTTACACCTGCAATGGCCGGCTCGACTGCCAGCTTTACCAGCGCAGCGCCGACATGGCGCTCGGGGTCCCCTTCAATATCGCCAGCTATAGCCTTTTATTGCTCATGGTGGCTCAGGAATGCGGGCTCACGCCGGGATTTTTCGTGCATACCCTGGGCGACGCCCATATTTACCTCAACCACGTGGAGGGCCTGAAAACCCAGCTTTTGCGCGAGCCCCTCCCCTTGCCGCAAGTGCGTTTGAGAAAAAGGCCTTTCTTTGAGGTGCAATTCGAGGACATTGAATTGGAAAATTACCAGCACCACCCTTTCATTAAATTCCCGATAGCCGTATGAAGAACTTCAGCCTAGTCGTCGCCACCGAGCAGCAGGGGGGCATCGGCAAAAACGGGGCCTTGCCCTGGAGCCTGAAAGGCGACATGCGCTGGTTCAAGGAATTGACGACTTGTCCCGACCGGTTGGCGGTGCATGCCCGCTACCATCTCGACCGGGCCATCATCGAAAAACAGACCCTCACGCCGGAAAAGCTGGTGGCCCAATTGCCCAAGGAAAGCGTATTGCCCATGCCGGCTCCCGAGGCCCGCAATGCCGTATTGATGGGCCGCCGGACCTGGGAGGGTTTGCCCGAGAAATTCCGGCCTTTGCCGGGCCGCATCAATGGAGTTCTGTCGCGCACGCCCGGCATGAACTCCGACGGAACCTTTCATTTATGGCCCAACCTGGAGGCGGCCTTGGCGGATTTGGATAAAGACGAAACGGTCCGGGAGATTTTCGTCATCGGGGGCGGCCAGCTCTACGCTTCGGCCTTGCTGCATCCGGGCTGCGTCCGGGTTTACCGCACCTATATCGAGGCCGACTACGATTGCGATACCTTTTTCGCCGTCATGCCCAAGGCTTTCGTCGAAACCTCGACATCCCCCTTCATCGAGGAGGCGGGCGTCAAGTACCGGATTGCTCTCTTGGAGAAAGCCGACCCGACCCGCGTTTAGCCGCCCGCCGCGAAAGTCAAGGCGGGTTTTTCCAGGGCCCGTTTTCAACGGCCAGCCGGGCGTAAGCTAACTTTAGCGCCTTCCCCGGGCCCCTTTTCTCCATGGCATTTCACAAACTGCAAACGCAAATCCTGTTCCCCGAGCTCCAGGCCGCCCTGGAATACGGCGACGACGAAGCCTTGCAGGCCATCGTGGAAGTCATGAGCGCCGAGGATCTCGCCGACCTTTGCGGCGAATTGCCCCCGCCATTGCAAGCGGTGTTCTTCGAGAAAATCCCCGCCGAATTGTCGGTGGAAACCTTTCCCCATCTCGATTTGGGTTTGCAAAAAGAAGTGCTCGGCACCCTGAGCAATTCCCGCGTCACCGAAATCGTCAACGAAATGGAGCCCGACGACCGCACCGCCTTGTTGGAATCCATGCCGCTGGAAGTGACGCGCCAGCTCCTGAGTTTTTTGACGCCCAAGGAAAAGGCCATCGCCCAAAAGCTATTGGATTTTCCCGAGGACAGCGTGGGTCGCCTCATGACGCCCGATTTCCTGGCCGTGAAGCAGGACTGGAACGTGCAGCGCTGCCTGGACTATATCCGCCAGCATGGCGAAGACAAGGAAACCCTCAACGATATTTACGTGGTCGACGACGTGGGCCGCCTGGTGAACGACGTGCCCATCCGTGAATTCCTGCTGTCGCCTCCCCACGAGCCCGTCCGCGAACTCATGGAAGAGGGTTATACGGCCTTGCATGCCGAAGATCACCATGAGGAAGCCATCGCCGCCTTCAAGAAATACTCCCAGCGCACGGGCTTGCCGGTGGTGGACGGCCAGGGCTTCCTGCTCGGCATCGTCACCATCGACGATATCCTGCATCTCGAGGAGAAAGAGGCCACCGAGGACATTCAGAAATTGGGCGGCGCGGGCGCCCTGGACGAGCCTTATCTCGATTACGGCCTATGGGAAATGATGCTGAAGCGCGCCCCGGCCCTGGTCGTCCTCTTCGTCGGCGAAATGCTCACCGCTTCGGCCATGTCGCATTTCGAAGGGGCCATCGCCCATGCCGTGGTCCTGGCCCTCTTCATCCCCCTCATCATTTCCAGCGGCGGCAATGCGGGCTCGCAAGCGGCGTCCCTGGTCATACGCGCCATCGCCTTGGGCGAGGTGCGCTTCACCGATTTCTGGCGCGTCTTCCGCAAGGAATTGGCGCTGGGCGCGGTCATGGGTTTATTCCTGGCCAGCCTGGGATTCTTACGCGTCGGTATTTTCGGTTTTTTCCTGGAACAGTACGGCCCGCACTGGCCCAGCCTGGGGCTATCGGTATTCCTGGCCATCGTGGGCGTCGTCGCCTGGGGGACCCTGGTCGGGGCCTTGATGCCCATCCTGCTGAAGCGGATGAAATTGGATCCGGCCACATCGTCCACCCCCTTCGTGGCCACCTTCGTGGACGTGACGGGGATCCTGATTTATTTCTCCATCGCGCTGACCATTTTGCGCGGCAAAATCCTATAGCGTTCCGGAGGATTTGGTTCCCTGGCGGATGAATCCGAAGCGCCGGGTTTGCGTCACGCGGGTCGAACGCACTTTCACCTCGTCGCCCGCGGCATTGCGCGTCACCAAATCGCCCTGGGTTTTCACTTCCAGCCGCATGATATAGGCTCCGGTCGCCAGGAGCTGTCCCTGCTTGGTTACCGGCAATAGCGAAAGCGCCACCTTGGCCGTATCCCCCAAGGTCCGCACGCTTTCGTATTGGGCCATGGTGAATTCGCCGCCGCCCGCCGCCAGGAACTGCCCCACATTGTCGAAGACCTGGTATTCGTAGGTGAATGGCGCGTTGACCGGCAAGGTCCAAGTCGGTATTTGCCCGGCCGTGATGCCTTTATCCTTCAGGATGTCGCAACCGGAAACGCAGGCGCCGGGAGCCTCGCCTTCGGTTTTGGGAGCTTGCGACACGATGAGGACGGGCGATTGGGGCAAAGGACCGTCCAGGCGCGTGGGGCCACGGGCCGGCTCGTCCGGGGGTTTCAGCTCACCGACGGGGTCGAGGATGGGAATGATTTTGCCCGGCAGGGTATAGGTCACGGTTTCCCGGGGATCGCGGGGATGCGACCAGGTCAAGGTAACCGACCCGGCTTGATCGGATTCCAGGATGCCATTGCCCGGCCTGGGGGCGTCGGAGCGTCCCGAGAAGGGAAAGGCCTTGCGATGATCGGGGATGCCCGTGGCCGTGCTGGGATTGCCCAGGGCGAGGGCTTCCCGATCGCCCCAATTCTTGGCATTGGCGCGCGAAGAGTCCGCCGAGGTGCCGATGACCGTCACGCCCGTCAAGTCCGAAGGGGAGCGCGTCAAATGCACGGTATAGGAAGAGATGTCGCCCGCATAGAGGGCGGGAGGCTTGCCATCCGCGCCCAGGAATTCCAGGGTCGGCGGATCGTAACAGGTATAGGCGTCGGCGTTTTTAGAGGCGTCCGATCCGGCCACATTGAATTTCAGGTTGAAGTTGCGGGTGGTGGCGTCGCTCAATTCCAATTGGATGTCGACGCTGTTCGCGCCTTCGCGCAGGGCGATGATGGAATCCAAGGTAACGCCCAGGCTGCTGTCGGGATTGCTTTTCAGGATTTTGCCCAAGCCGATTTGAGGAGGGGTCAAGCTGGTATTGGTGGCTTTCAGGCTGCGGGGCAAGGGGCTGGTGACCACGCTGCGGATGATTTCCTCCATCACCTTGTACATGGTCAAGGTATCGTTGGGGGAAACCCGGTAAAATTTCCCGCCGGTCAGACGGGCCAGGGTATCGAGTTGGGCCGAAGCCAGGTCGGGTTGCCGGTTGGCGTTCAGGCGATAGCCCATGTGTATCCCGTAGACGGGCGGCAATTGGGGAATCAAGGATTTAACGTGATCCCAATCCGATATGGCGCCATCCGAAACCAGGATGATGGCGGGTCGGGATGACGAGGCATAGGGCTCCTTGGTTTTGCGCCAATCGATGGCCATTTCCAGGGGCTGGGTCCAGAAAGTCGCGGCCACCTTTTCGACGGCGGCGCTTTTTAAAAGTTCGTCGCGGTATTGCGAACAGGGATCGTTGGGATTGTTTTTGTGTTGGTCGGCCACGGAACGGGTGATGGCATCGGTCAAGGTTTTGATATGAGCCGCCGATTGCGGCGAGGACGGGGATATGTCCGTGGGTTCGACGATGAACTGGTCCTGCAACCTGCGTTCGGAATTGAAGGGGATAAAGCCCGCACTGGCCTTTTGGCTGAGCTGGCTTTGCAGATGGACGGCCTGGGACAGGACGTCGTCGCGTTTTTCAAACGGGTCGCCCGCGCAGGTTTTAAAATCATTGTCGCCCGTCCACATGCTGCCGGAATTGTCCAATAGGTAGAGGATGTCGGCCTCGCCCCCCACCTCGGTGCGGAAGGCATTGGGGCATATCGAAAAGCCGTCCACGGCGATGCGGGTCACGTTTTTCGGCAAGTCGATGGTTTTTCCCTCGAGCGAGGCTAAGTCCAGGCATTTCCGGTAAACAGTTTCCCCCGAGACGGCCTTGGGGGCATGCCAGTCGCAACGCTTGGCGGCGTAGCCGGAATCCGGGGAAAAAACGAGGAGTCCCAGCAGGGACAGGGAGAGGGGCGACCAACCATTCGGACCGTGCGCGGTAAATAACATTTGAAACTCCCGATGGCTTAATAGCGCCGAAATAGCTCGATATTCCAAATATACAGCCGTTTTACGGTAGCCGCCCTGGGTCTATGGTATCGCAAGCGCGGCTGAGTGTCACCTCTTATCCCCCGTCTTAGGTGCCCATGACACGCCATTTTCTCAAAATTCCCGTAGCCCGGCGGACTGGGCCTTGTTTGCTGCTGGGAAACATATTGGGCCAGGAATGGAGCTTATTCCCGGCCGGCATTCCGTATATTCGGCAAAAGGTCCGCTTGCCCGGTAAACAGTTGGATGCGTATGCTCGATGTTTTTGGATATTCCGACTATCGCCGGTTTCTAGCCGACGCCTATGCCGAAAGGCATGAAAAAGACCGCCGTTTCTCTTACCGCTATATCGCCCAAAAGGCCGGTTTCGCTTCGGCGGGTTTTTTCACCAATGTGCTGAAGGGGAAAAAAGATATTTCGCTGGCTCTGGCCATCCGGCTGGCGGATGTTTTCGGCCTTTCCCCCCGGCAAAAGCAATACTTCGAGCACCTGGTGCTTTTCAATAAATCGCGCACCGAGGCCGAGCGGCAAGAGCATATCCGCCGGCTTAAAACCTTGCGCGGCCGGGCGGCGCGATCGACCGTGGGTTCCCAGGGTGAGTTCTACCAGCATTGGCAATACGCCGCCATCCGCGAGGCCCTGGCCCTCAAACCATTCAAAGGCGATTACAAGGCCCTCGGAGCCATGCTCAACCCGCCCTTATCGGCCGCCGATGCCCGTAAGGCCGTCGATCTTTTATTGGCGCTGGACTTATTGCGCAAAGGCCCGAGCGGGACCCTGGAGAGAACCGATCCGAATTTGACGACGGGGGAAGGTATTTCCCCGGACATTTTGTCGGGATATCAAATCCAGACCATGGAATTGGCGCGGAATGCCTTGGAGGCCTTGCCCTCAAACCAACGCAATTTCTCTACTTTAACCCTAAGTATTTCAGCATCGACCTATCAGGCGGTTTTGGAGGAATTGCGGGCCTTTCGTCGCCGGGTCTTGACCATGGCGGCGGAAACCGAAGAGCCCGATCGGGTGATACAAATGAATTTTCAGGTATTTCCGTTAACTTCCATCGAGGAAAATTTGTGACCCCTGGCTTTCTTCGTCCTTTTGGCAGGTCTCAAAAGACGGGTATTTCAGGGTTCGCGGCGCTGGGTATTTCCGCAATGCTCACCTTGGCGGCGGGTTGCGTATTCAATGGCGGGGGTGGTTCCGAAACCGAAACGGTCAGCCAGAATTTCCAATTGACCGGCACGGTGGAAGACTTGGCGGGACTTCCCGTCCTGAACGCCCAGGTATCGGTTTGGCCGGATTCCCTATTGCTCGATCCCGACTGGGAAGGCATTCCCGAGCCCTTGGCGCGCACTTCCAGCGATGACGAGGGCCGTTTCGCCGTGGATAGTTTAATCCCCGGCCGCTACCGGGTTTTCCTGCGCGACTTGAAAGGGCATTCCGACCTCGTCGATTTGAACCTCGAAGGGGAATTCCGGAAGGTGGAATTGGGCGAACGGGTCTTGAAGGCGAATGCTTCCCTCAGCGGCCGTTTCGACACGGCGGCTTCCAGCCGCTTCGACCGTTTCGTGCAAGTCTATGGCTTACCGCGCCTCGCGCGCTGCGACGCCATGGGCGGGTGGTCCTTGCCGGGATTGCCGGAAGGCCAATACCGCTTGCGCTTCGTCACCCGCGAGCCCTTCCGCGACGCCATCATCCTCGACTCGGTGGCCATTACCGCCGGAAATAACCTGGGCCTGGCCGCGCAGGAAAGCCGGACCGGCGTCAAGCTCGCCCCTCGGATCACCGCCGACGGTTTGAGCATTCCCGGCTTAAACCGCGAAAGCCCCATCCTCTACGACAATGATATCTGCAATAACGGTTTGGACATGCCCTTCATCCTGCCCGCGATATCCAAGGGCCATCTCCGTGTGAAAGGCTGGATAGTCACGCGGGATTTCAGGGCCAATACGAGCGGCGACCTGAACAGCCAAGTGGCGGCCTGCAAAGACATGATCGAGCAGGGAAGGCTTTCCGGCTTCCCCATTCCCATCCTTCCGGTCAGCGGTTCCGCCGCTCTTTTGGCGCCGGCGAAAAGCGGCCGGCTGGTGGACATGCAAGCCATTCCTTCGGAGGGGGCCTCGCTTATCCTGACGGAAGCGGCCAAGGCGACCCGCGATAATCCCCTCGTCTACCTGGCCGGCGCCAATCTTTCGACCTTGGCCAGCGCCTATTTATTGGACCCGACCTTGGCGGAGAAAATCGTGGTGTTTTCCATTTTCGGCGAGACCATCAACCATCAGGATAGTCTGGCCAATTTCCTGGTCGCGAAAAAATTCCGCTTCGTCAATTGGGGCCAGGATTATTGGACTTCCATCCAAACCCCGACCGACACCTCCCTCATCCCGACCCACTTGCTCGGGCTTTTCGCGCGCGCCCGCATCGAAAGCGGCCAGCCCTCGCTCGGGGATTTGGCCTTGCCGCTCCTGCTCTTGAGACCCAAGCTCTTCTCCGGCATACGCGCCAAAAAGCTGATCGGGTCGCCGCTGAAATTGCGGGATGTCGCTTCGGGCGAGAACGGCGATATCTGGATCGTCGTCAAGGAGGACAATGATTTTGCCGCCTTGGCCAAGGCGGTTTACGACAGCCTGACGGCCTTTAAGGGCCCGGTCCAAAGCGATTCCGCGCTGGCGGGGGTTTCTTTCGCCGCCTCCAAGGGCGCCAAAGCGGTATGGGATAAGGACGGCGGCCGGTATTACCTGCAATTGGCCGATGGCGCCTCGGCGCAATGGAATTTCGAGGCCAAGGCGGCGGGACCCTCCCAGGTCACCTTCAAGATACGCAGCCCCAAAAGCGCTACCTTGACCCTCAAGGTGAATGCCGGCGCGAATCAAAACCTTACCCTGGCCGCCGATACGGCTTGGCAATACCGCGCCGTCACCTTGGAATTACCGGCCGACCCCGTCTTCATCCAAGCCCTCAGCGGGGGCGCGACGGTGGACATCGACAGCCTCTCCTTCAAATGAATTCGGAATGCCTTTGAAACGTCTCCCTTGGATTGCAGCCTCCCTGACCGCCCTGGCCTTTTTCGCTTGCGCCGGCACCTCTTCCAAAACCCCCCTGGTGCAAGTGTCGGCGGACGATATGATTTATCTCGCGCCATTGGAATTGCCCGACAGCCTCAATGGCGGATTGGAGCCTTGGGGATGGGACACGGCGCGGTTTGAGCGCGAGTTACGCCAGGAAATCGTCTACCAATTCCGCCAGCGGGGCGTAGGCATTATCGAGGACAGCGCGCGGGCAAAGGCCGGTCTGGCCTTGGTTTGGCGCGCTTGGACGCGCGACGGGGGATTGCGCTTGTCCGGCGAGGGGAGCCTAGTCAAAGAGGGAAAGACGCGGCGATTCGACTTGGCCATGGACAAGGGCAAGCGGGCATCGGATTTGGAAAGAAGCGATCCGACCATAGACCGCATCCGGGAAATCGCCAAAGACGCCGTCGCGCAGTCGATGCGCGATCCCAAAGGCAAGCCCAAAAAGAAACCCGAGAGCGCGATACCGACGGTATTGTGGATTTTCTAGCGCTCTCCGCTAGGAGCGCCCGGCTTAGCGGGAATACATGAACTTGCCGACCACGCGTCCATCGCGTTCCGCGAAATAAACCCCGCTGGGGGCGGCCGCGCCATTCCGGTTGACGCCATTCCAGAAATAGTCCTGGCCGATGGGATGCAATTGGGCGACGCGATGGCCGAACATATCGAATAAAACCAGGGCCGATCCATTCGGAGCTGAAGCCTGGCCGGGCAGGCCATTGCCGACCCGGATTTTCACCTGCCCGCCGTTTTGCCGGGCGGAGAAAACCGAGGGTGCGGGCGAAGCGGGGCGGGCTGGGTCGCGAATGGCCGTCGGCTTGGAATCGTAGGTGATCTTGATGAGTTGGAAGGTGACGGTGCCTTGATGGTTGGCATCGAAGGTCAAGTCTTTCCAGAATTCCTGCAGGGGTTTGAGGGTATGCGATTCGTCATCGGGGGTGGGGAAAGCGACTTGCCGGGTCGTCGCTCCGCTCCATAACCCGCTGGTCGTATTGCGGGTCGAGTCGCGCACGACCGAGAGGCCATACCAGGCGGTAAAAGGGCCGGCGCCGTCCTTAGGCATGCCCAGGGCGAAAGCCAGGGTGTCGGGCCGCAGGGAAAAGCCGAACCAGTAGCCGTAACCGCGTTCGGACAGGGTGGTATTGCTGTCGAACATCCGCACGGAATAACCTTGAACTTCGACACTCTTGAAAGCCCTATCGGCCTTTTGACGCAAGAGATAATGCAAGGGTTTGGCCGTATACCCCCCGCAAGCGCCTTCGAAACCCACCAGGAATTGCAATTCCGTGGAATCGAGATAGGTCTTCATGTCGGCCAAGTCCGTGCGCAATTCGGTGACCGTCGGTTCACCCGGTTGCATGGGGTTTTGGGTGGTGTAGACGTATTGCGTGGCCGTCTGCAAGTGATAGGTCTCATCGCAGAGGGCGGCAAAGGTGGAGCCAGCCAGCGCCCCCAGAGCGAAGGCGAAAAAGACGGAAACGGCACCTGCCGAGAATGCCGAAAAGCGTGGCGACGGGAGATGGGTTTCGATGCTCATACTAGGAAGTTAGTCGTCTCTGGGATAAAGTCCAGTTAAGTCATGACGAATGGCCCCGCCATTTCGCCCCTTTTATAGTTTTGGCTGTCCATGACCGGGTCGCCTTTCCCCGTTTTACCGCTAAATGCCAGGATTTTGATCCTGGCTCCCATCGGTTTAGGCAATTTCATCATGGCCACGCCCGCCCTCGCCTTGCTTTCCCGGCATTTCGGTCCCGAAAACCTGGGTCTTTTGGCCCTGCGGGGAGGCATAGCCGAGATGGCGCGCAAGAGCGGCTGGTTCGGCGAAGTGCATGCCTGGGATCCCGACAAACAGGGATTAGGGCGGGGTTGGGCGGTTTTATCCGCTATTCGCGCCCGGAAATACTCCCATAGCTTATCGCTTTTCCCGACCTTTCATTGGAAATTCGGAGCCTTTGCCCTGGCGACGGGCATTCCCTGCCGCGTGGGTTTTCGGCATCCCCAAGGCCAACCCCTGAGCTTTTTTTCCGAGCCCTTTCACCAGGCCTTGCGCGCCGACCCCGCCTTGCACGATACCGATCAAAATCTCCGGTTGGTGGAAGCCTGCATCGGCCGCCGCCATCCCGGTCCCATCCGTTTGTCCTGGCCCTTGCCGGCGGGGCCATGGGACGGCGGTCCGCGAGGGGCTTATGCCGTGGTTCATCCCGGCTCCAGCGTCGAAAGGGGCATGGCGGACAAGCGCCTGCCTCCCGAAGTTTTCGCCGACCTCATCCTGAGGCTGCATGGGGCCTTCGGCTTGCCCTCGGTTCTGGTGGGCGGCCCTGAAGAAGCCGGGCTGCGTGAGGATATCCGGAAGGCGATGATGGCCAAGACCGGCGGCATGGCGGGCCCAGCCCTCCTTGCGGCGGAGACCCGGAATCTCGGGGAACTGGGAAGCCTCATCGCTTCCGCCAGCCTTTATCTCGGCAATGACAGCGGCATCATGCATATCGCCGCCGCCCTCGGCATTCCCTGCGCGGCCGTTTTCGGGCCTACCGACGCGCGGCGCACCGGACCCTATGGCGCCGAAGACCGCCTTCCCGCCGCCGATGGGGATAGGCCTCGCCACTTGATCGTCCGGCGCCGGGATTTGCCTTGCCAGCCTTGCCGCACCGGCATGCAAGTGGGCAAGAATCCGCCTTGCGTCACGGCGGATATCCGCTGCTTGCGACGCTTCGACGCCGAAGACGCCTGGTCGCAAATCGAGCCCTTTGCGCGACGGGTGCTGGACTGAGCCTCTCGGTCATTTCCGCGTCGAGATATGCAAGAGCGAGTAGAGCGGGCAGGTGCGCAACAATCCCGTGGCCAGCGGCACCAAGCCGATGAGCCCCCAATACGATTTGAAAAAGGCGCCCGCGCCCAGCACGGCGATTCCCAGCGCGATGCGGATGACGCGATCGGTTGGATTGACATTGCAAGTCATGACTGACTCCTCGGTTAAGGGAGCGACTCCGCCGCCCTGTCCCCTAGATTAGCGAGCCAGGCGGCCGGCTTCAGTACCTGAAGTCACCCTGGCCGGGACAGCTTGGCAAGAAATATCCCTGGCGGTTTCCCGGCAACGAAGCGGGCGTTTTGAGACCGGCTCTAGGCGATGACGCGCAAGGAGGATCCCCGCGGGGTGGGGAGGATTTCGATGCGCGCGGCGATGCGCTCTTTCAACTCGGCGACATGGGATATCACGCCCACCAGGCGCCCGCCTTCACGCAAGGCTTCCAGCGATTGCAAGGCTTGATCGAGGGCCTCGGGATCGAGGGTGCCGAAGCCTTCGTCGATGAATAGGGAATCGAGATGCAGCCCTCCCGCATAGGCCTGGACCACGTCGGCCAAACCCAAGGCCAGCGCCAGGGAAGCCAAAAAGGTTTCGCCGCCCGATAGCATGCCCGCGGGCCGGCGCGTGCCGGTATGGTTGTCGGCCACCACCAGGTCGAGGCCGGCCCGCGACCGGCCTCCCGCGACGGCGGCGGCCCGCTCCAGGGCATAGCGCCCGCGCGACATGCGCTCCAGCCTCTCGGAGGCCAGGATTAAGACGTCGTCGAGCAGGGCTCCCAGCACGAAGCGCTGAAAACTGACCCGGCTTTCTCCCGTGCCCGAGGCGGCTTGGTGCAGACCGGAAGCGAGATGATGCCGGGCGGCCGCCTCGGCGTATAGGCCCTCCGTCGCCTCGATTTGCCGCTGCAGGTCTTGCCGGTATTCGATTTGCTTTTTCAGTTCGCCCAGTCTTTGCTGGGCCGCCCCCGTTTGGGCTTGCCAGGCGTCATGGTCGGCCTTCAAGGCCGCCAAATCCGGCCGGGGGCTCCCGGACAGCGCTTTTCCCGCCGCCGCTTCGATTTCTTCGATGGCGCGGATTTCCATGCGATGGGCCTGGAGCTTGCTCTCCAAGGCGGTCAGGGCTCCCGGGTCCAAACGGGCCGCGAGATAGGCGGGATAAGAGTCGAAACCGGCGGCGAGGTAGGCGCGCGCCAGGGCTTCATGGCGGGCCTGGGTTTCCTTTTCGGCTTCGGTTTGCAGGCGCGCGGATTCTTCCCGCAAGGCCTTGGTTTTCTCCCATTCGCGCCCGGCGGTTTCGGCGCGGTCTTCGGCTAGTTTCAAGGCCGCGCGCCGGGACTGGATATCCGCGGCGATTTTTCCCCGGCGCGAAAGCCAGGTGCCGGCCTCTTCCAGAACCGGCCAGGTCGCATCCAGGTTACCCCCATCCCCGCCCGCTTCCTCTTCCCACCGGACTTTCCAGGCGAGCCAGCGTTTTTCCAAACCCTGTTGTTGCGTCCGCCAGGCGAGGTCGGCGTCGGCCGCGGCTTGTTTGGCGCTCTCGATTTCCGCGACCTTCCTTTCTCCCGCTTCCATGCGGGCGGCGAGCAAGGCGCTTTCGCGCCGGCGGATTTCGAGGGCTTGCGCCGCCTCCTCCGCGGCTTGCAGGGAATCCTCCAAGGCCCGTACCCGCGTTTGCGCGTCGGCCAATCCCCCGGCCGGGTCGGGGAGGGGATGGGCGAGCAGGGACTTTCTTCCCGCCTCTTCGCGGGATATCGCCATTTCCAAATCCCGCTTTTGGCTTTCCGCTTGCCGGAAGCGCTTTTCTTTTTCCGCGCTTGCCTGCCGTGACATTTCCAGGGCGGCATCATCCAGCCCCTCGGTTTCCCCTTGGGCTATGCGGGGATGGCTCGTCGATCCGCAAACGGGACAGGGTTGCTCGGGCATAAGCGCGCCCGCCACGAAAATGGCCTGGGCATGCAAGCGCCGGTTCTGGCGCTCTTGGTGATCTTCCCGCGCATTTTGCCAATCCTGCCGGGCCGCCTCGCAAAGGGAAGCCGCCTTTTCCAATTCAGCCGACAGGCGCGCCTCTATCTCCTGGGAGTGGGCGTAATCCGTCAGGGCTTTGCATTCGGCCCGGGCTTTCTCGATTTGGCCGCGTAGATTTTCCCGGCGGAGCGCCTGCTCTTGCAGCCCGCTCAGGCCCGCCTCCAACGCGCGCCATTGGCCTCGCAGGCTTTCCAGCAAGTCGCGGCAAGTCGTCCACTCGGTCTCGGCCCTTCGCTTCCCGGCGGCCGCGCCGGCCGCTTCAGCCGCCGTTTGCGACCATTCGCGGTAGACGGGTTCGGCGTCTTCCAATTGGCGCAAGCGGCTTTCCAGCCGGGGCAAGTCTTCGGCCGACCGCCTGGCGGCCTGCAAATCTTTTTGCAGCGACGTCCGGTCGGCTTCGGCGCGGAGAAAGGCGGCATCCGCCAGCAGGGCTTGCCGGGCCAGGTTTTGCGCTTGCTCCTCCGCCATGCCGCGCGCGGTGAAAAGACCTTCCAAGGCCGCCGCCTTTTGCGCGGCTTGCCGGGTCGCTTCGGCGGGGAGCATGTCCTTATCGGCCAGGGACCAAAGGTCCCGGCGCGCCTGGGCTTCGTCGAGGCGCTGGTATTCCCGCAGGCATTTCTCGGCGGCCGTCCATGCTTCCCGCGCCTGTTTTTCCGCCTCCAGGCAACGGCTCAAATGCGCTTCGGCCTCGGCTTTGTCTGCCGCCAAATCCCGCTGGGGCGCCGCCGGGTCGCCACGGCCTTCCAACCCGGCTTGCCGCAAGAGCACTTCGGTATGGGCAAAGAGTTTTTCGGCTTCGGCCTTGCTTTTGGAAGCCTCCCTCGCCAAGGCCTCCTGGATGCGGGAATAGCGGATGGTTTTGAACAGGGCTTCCAGCAAATCCTCGCGTTCGCCCGAAGGCGCGTGCAATAGCCTTTGGAATTGCCCTTGCGGTAAGAGCACCACTTGCCGGAATTGATGGACGGAAAATCCCAGCAGGCCGATGATGGCTTCGTGGACCTTGGCGGTTCCCGCGGCGAGGAGGCGCGCGGCGGCGGGAAATTCCCCGCGGGCGTCCGCCTCAAGCCCCAGCTTCCAGAGTTCGGCCTCGGCATCCGCCTGGGTGAAGCCGGCGCCTTTAAGCTTGGGACGCATTTGCTCGGGCCGGCGCAGGATGCGATAGCCTTGCCCGCCCAGGGAAAAAACCAATTCCACTTCGGTGGCGCCTTCCGGGGCGGCATGATCGCTGCGCAACCATTTCGCCGATCGCTGATCGCCCGAGGCTTCGCCGTAAAGCGCATAGCAAAGGCCGTCGAGCAAGGTGGTCTTGCCCGCGCCGGTGGGCCCGTGGATGAGGAAAAGCGGGGCTTGCCCCAGAAGGCTGAAGTCGATGCTTTCCTCGCCCGCGAAAGGACCGAAAGCGCGCAGACGGAGCAGGATGGGCTTCAAGGGTTGGCGTCCCCGTCGGTTTGCGCGGCGGCTACGGCCTTGAGGAAAGCGCTTTCCTCTTCGGGGCGCAAGGCGCGCTGATGCACTTGCTTCAGGAATTCGCGGAATAGGTCGAGGTCTTCCAAACGCCGGTGATCGCCCCGCAACCCCACCCGCCCTTCGGTGGCCCTGATGAGATTCGGCCTTTGGATATGCAAAAGGTTGGGGTAGACGGCGCGCAGCCTTTCCAAGGCGTGCAATTGCGGCATTTCATCGGCCAGGACGGCTTCGATATAGTCCTCGCGGCCGCCGCTTGGGGGCGCATGCAAGAGATCCTCCAATAATCCTTCCACGCGCCTCACGTCGCGGCGCACGGCAAAAGGCAAGGCCTGCACCGTCGCCGCGCCTTTGCCATCGATGTCGACGAGCAAGGCGCCTTTTTTTTGGGGGGCCTCGGAGAAGGCGTATTTGCAAAGCGATCCCGAATACCAGAGCGGCCCTTCCCCGACGCGCTGGGGCCGGTGCAAATGCCCCAACGCGACGTAGGCGAATCCCGTGAAGGCATCGGCGCCCACGGCGCCCGATCCTCCCAGGGAAAGAGGCCGCTCGCTTTCGCCCTCCAGGCCGCCGGCGACAAAGGCATGCGCCGCCAGAATACGCCGGGGTTGCGGCCGTCCATCCGCCGGAAGCCCGGCGAGGGAGAGGCCTTCGGGGAATAGCCGCGCCAAAACCCCCCGCCAGGCCTCGTCATGGCCCCGCAAGTCTTCCCGCCCGAGCCAGGCCCTCGCTTCCGCGGGCTCGACATAGGGAATGGCGTGGATTTCCACCGGCCCGAATTCATCCCGCCGGAGCAATGGCGCGGCGGAGTCGGGTAACTTGCCGATGACGGTAACGCCCTGGGCGCGCAAAAGCCGCGAACCGAAGGACAGGCGCGCGGCGCTGTCGTGATTGCCGGGTATGATCAGGATTTCGACCTTGGCGTCCAAGGCGAGCCGGGTCAAGGTATCGTCCAGCAATTCCACCGCCTCGGCGGGCGGCAAGGCGCGATCGTAGACGTCGCCCGCCACGATCAGCAAATCCGGGCGGTATTCCTTGGCCATGGCGACCAGTTGATCAAGGGCATAGGCCTGCTCCTCCAGCAAAACCGCCTCGTGCAGCGAACGCCCCAAATGCCAATCCGAAGTATGCAGCAACCGCATGGGGCCTTACCTCGGGTCGAGGGCTTCTTTGAGGGCGTCGCTGAAAAGGTTGAAGGCGAGCACCAGGATGAAAAGCGCGGCCGTGGCGCCGGTGAATTGCCACCACGCGCCCCGGCCGATGAGCTCGATGCGCGCGTCGTCTATCATGACGCCCCAGCTCGGCTTGTCCACGATGCCGACGCCGAGATAGCTCAGGATGACCTCGCTTTTGATGGCGAAGACGAAGACCAGGGAAGCCTGCACCAAGACCAAATGCCAGAGATTGGGCAGGACATGCTTGATGCCGATGCGCCATGCCGGCACTCCCACGGCCTTGGCGGCCCGCACATAGGGCAATTCGCGCTGACGCATGACCTCGCCGCGCACGATGCGGCAAGTCGCCACCCAGGAAGTGGTTCCCAAGGCGAGGCAAAGGGTCAAAACGCCCTTGCCCGTGGGGAGGAGAAGCGCCAGGGAAAGCAGGAGCAAGAGGGTGGGGATGGAGTCGAGGGTGGTATAGAACCAGACGATGAGCGGATCGAGAAAACGGCGTGACATGCCCGCCAAAAGCCCCAGGACCACGCCGATGGGAATGGCTATGCCCGTGGTCAACAGGCCCACCAGCAAGGACAGTCTCGCTCCATGCACCAGGCGCGCCAGGACGCTGCGGCCCAGCACGTCGGTACCCCACGCGAATTCGGCGCTGGGCGGTTGGTAGCCGGGGCCGACGGCTTCCTGGAAACGGGTGGCGATGACGCCCAGCGCGGCCAGCGAGGCGAGGACGATATAGACGCCGATGACGGCGGCGGAGAGCAGGAAAAGTCGGTTGCGGCGGAGCTTTTTCCACGCCAGCAGCCAGGGGCCGGCCGAGGGGGCCGCCGGGCGCGGGCCGGGCTTGATCTTCGCCGCGCTCACGACAACCTCACCCGGGGATCGAAGAGCGCGTACAGGATGTCGCCCAATAAATTCGCGAGCATATACAGGACCGCGCCCACCACCACCATGGCCTGAATGACGGGCAAGTCGCTGGCATTGAGCGCCGATACGCTGACATTGCCGAGGCCGGGAATGCCGAAGAAGTTTTCCAAGAGCAAGGAGCCGGTGAATAAAGTGGGCAAGGCCATGGTCAATTGGGTGATGATGGGCAGGGCGGCGTTGCGCAGGACATGCTTGCCGAGGATGCGGTAGCCGGGAACTCCCCTGGCCTGGGCGGCGCGGACATAATCCTTTTGCAATTCCTCGATGATCAAGGTGCGGTAATAGCGGGTGTCCGCTCCAATTTGCGAAACCACCCACAGGCCTATGGGCAAGGCGAGATAAGGAAGGCCGCGCCAGCCCGGCTCCCAGCCCGAAATGGGAAACAGGTCCCAACGGAAAGCCAGCAGGTATTGCGCGCCGATGATGATGGCCAAAAGGGAAAAGCTCATGCCCAGGACCGACAGGATGACGAGCGCCCGGTCCATTCCCAATTTATGCCTGGCGGCGGCCAGGAGGGCCAGGCCTAAGGAGATCAAGGTTCCCAGGATGAAAGCGGGTATGGCCAAGGATAACGAAGGCCCCAAGCCTTCCCCTATCATGGCGGCGATGCGCTGGTGGGTTTCCCAGGAACGGCCGAAATCGAGGCTGGCCAAGTCGCCCAGGTAATGCAGAAAGCGGATGATCAAGGGCTGATCCAGGCCCAATTGATGGGTGAGGCGCGCGATTTCCCGCGGCGTGGCGTTCTTGCCCAGGAGGCGGTAGACGGGATTGCCTCCCACCACCTGGAAAAGCAAAAAGGTCAGGAGGATGACGCCGAACAAGGTCGGGATCATCTGCGCCAGGCGCCGCAGGATAAAGGCCTTCATGGAGTCCCCGATTCCAGGCCATAGTATTTGATCGGCGCGCTCATGACCGCGTTGAGCTTCACGTTTCGCAGCCTCCCCTGGATCAGGGTCTCCGCCAGGCGGTGATTGACCAGAATCCAGGGGCAGTCCTCCGCGGCGATGTCCCGCATGCGGTGCACCAAGGCCAATCGCTCGGGTGAATCCTGCATCACCGCCATGCGGCGGTAGAGGCTGTCGTAAACGGGATTGTGGTAAGATGCGTTATTCTCTCCCGGCGGTTCATTGGGACCATAGAGCAGCATGAGGAAGTTTTCGGGATCGGGATAATCCGCTCCCCAGGCCGCCCGCACGATTTGGAATTTGCCTTTTTTCATCCGGTCCAGATACTCGGGCCAGGTCGCCGCCACCAGGTTGACACGAATGCCCAGCCTCCGCATGCATTGCGCGAAATGCTCGCCGAGCTGGCGCGTGCCCGTGCCCGACACCGCCAGGTATTCGAAATCCGGCAGTCCTTTTCCGCCCGCATAGCCCGCCTCGGCCAGCTTCTTTTCGGCCGCTTCCAAATCGAAACGGCCATAGGGACTGACATAGGCGCTGTCATAGCCGAAGAGCCCGGGCGGTATCGGGCTTTGCGCGCGGATGCCGCGCCCATTGGAAAAGGTTTCGATGCTTTCCTCCACGTCATAAGCCAGGGCCATGGCTTGCCGCAAGGCCTTGGCCCGGCCGAGCAAGGTGTCTTTCAGGTTGAAGGCGATGTAACCGGTATACAATTCGCGCAGCTTCACCATGTCGATGCCCTTGGCTTCCAGGTCCTGCCGCAACCGCTTATTGGGCATTACCGCCTCGGCGTAATTGTCCTTGGGAATGCCGGAACGATCGAGACGCCCGCGCAGGAAATTCAGCCACATGGGTTGGGACTCTTCGAAAATGCCGAAGTCGAGTTTGGCAATCAGGGGCAAAACCCGGCCCGCGTCCCGCATGAGGCCCACCGCGCTATCCCCGCTTTCGCCCTCGCGCGGATAGGTTTCGGAGTGGAAGTTTTCATTGCGCTCGAAACGCAAGCGCAGGTTCCGGCGCCATTCGGTCAGGCGGTAGGGCCCGGTGCCCACCGGATGGTTGAGGAATTCCTGGCCGTAATGGAGCACGGCCTCTTTCGCCACCAGGGCGAGGTAAGGCATGGCCAGCAGGTATTTGAAATAGGGATAGGGATGGGTGAGGCGAATGATGACGGTGCTGTCGTCCCATGCTTCCAGGCCCGCGACGGGTTGGGCATAGAGGGGCGGCGAGGCCGTATCGGGCAAAGGCGGCAAAGACTCCGAGGCTTGTCGCCAGGCGTCGAGCCCCAGGATTTTGCCTTCCAACACCCACCAACCCGTGGTCTGGGTGCGCACGTCGGCGAGGCGCTTCAGGCTATAGACGAAATCATGCGCGCTGAGCTTGCGTCCGTGGCCTTGCGGGAAACAGGGGTCGTCCTGGAAATAAACGTCGGTGCGCAAGGCCACCGTATAGGTCAGCCCGCTATCGGATACTATCGGCATGGCGGCGGCTAAAAGCGGTTCGACGTCGTAGGGACGGCTCAAGTAGTGGTATTGGTAAAGGGCCTCATAAACCTGGTATTGGATGGTATTGGTGTTTTCATCGCCCGCATGCGCCGGATCGAAAGACTTGATATTACCGGTAATCGCGCCGCGATAGGTGTCCGCAGGTGGTTTTTCCGAAGGCGAGCAGGCGGCCAAAATCCCCATCGACAGGGCCGGAAAGCAAACGGCGGCTGCGAGCAAGGCGGCGACCCTGCCCTTGCGGCCGCCTCCGATAGGGCGCTGATACGGGGTTAGGTGGACAGGCATGAAAGTTAAAGGGTACCTTCATTTGCCGCGGGATAAAACCATCCGGGACAAGCCTATGACCACCCCAACATCACTTTCTCCCCAGACCCTCCTCTTGCAAGCCCTGGCGGCGACCCCAACGCTTTTGGAGGATATGATCAGCCAAGTGCCGGAAAACCGTTTACAAGCGGTGCGCAAGCCGGGAATGTGGTGCATCCACGCCCAAGCCTGCCATATCGTTTTGGTCCAGCCCATGCTTTTAGGCCGCTTGGAAACCTTCATGCGGGAAGAAGAGCCCCATTTCCAACCCTATATTCCCGACCGGGATGCGGAAGATCCCGAAGCCGAATTGCTCCGGCACGATTTAAAGGCGACCTTGCAGGCCTTTCATGGCTATCGCCGGCAAGTCCTCGACCTGGCCGGCGGCCAAGGCCCCGGCTTTTGGGGGAAAAAGGCCCGGCATCCGGAATACGACGAGTATACCCCGGCCATTCTTTTGCGCCACATGCTGATGCATGAGCATTTGCACATGTACCGCATCGAGACGCTCTGGCTGACCCGCGATGCTTATTTGTGAAAGTGGTAGATTTGAAGGCATTTCCAGGAGATGCCATGCCGGAACGAAAGTCCCATTCCCGCTTGATCGACATCCTTTCGCAGGCGCCCTTGGCGCGCGGCCTGGGGTTAGGCATCCTGACGGCGGGAATGCTGGCCTTGGCGGCTTGCAATAAGGGCGCGTCATCCGCGGGCGGGGGAGCCTGCGCGGCGGACGTCCAAGGACTGGGCCAGAAAGACAATACCCCCTTGGATTCGGGCGAAGCCGATCCCATCGCCAATCCCGAAGCCACCGTGGGCGGCACTTTCAATGACTGGTCGGCGGGCTGGCCCAAATCCCTGAACATGTGGCTCGACTACAACAGTTTTTCGGCCGAAGTCATGGGTTTGCTCTTCGAGCCGCTCATGCAATTGCACAGCACCGAGAACCGCCCCGTCGGCGTTTTGGCCGACTCCTTCACCATCAGCGAGGATAAGAAAACCTTTACCTTCCATCTCGATCCCCGCGCCAAATGGAGCGATGGCGAACCCATTACGGCGGAGGACGTCCGTTTTTATTACGAGGTCATCCAGGACCCCAAAAACCTCACCCCGATTTTCCGCGTGGGCCTTTCCCGCTTCGACGCGCCCGAAGTCCTCGACGCCCACACCATCCGCATCAAGGCCCAAAGCGCGCATTGGAATAATTTCTGGGAAGCCGCCGGTCTCATGGCCTTTCCCAAGCACGCCTGGGAAGGCAAGGATTTCAACCAAATCAATTTCGACTTCCCGGTGGTGAGCGGACCCTATGCCCTGGCCGAGGTCAAGACCGAACGCAGCCTATTGCTCAAACGCCGCGCCGACTGGTGGGGAAGGGTCAAGCGTTATAACCGGGGCAAATACAATTTCGGCGCCATCCGTTACAAGTTCATGGAAGACCGGGACAAGGCCCTCGAAGCTTTCAAGAAGGGCGACTTCGACGCCTATCCCGTCTATACCGCCGCCATCTGGGCGGAAAAGACCCGCTTCGATCAGGTGAACAAGGGTTGGGTCGCCCGCAAGAGCATTTACAATCACGAGCCCATCGGCTTCCAAGGCTTCTCCATCAATTTGCGACGGCCGATATTCCAGGACGTGAGGGTCCGCCAGGCGCTTTGCCACCTACTCAACCGGGAATTGATGAATGATAAGCTGATGTATAACCAGTATTTCCTGTTGAATACCTATTACCCCGATCTCTATCCCGGCAATACCCATCCCGATGCGGGGCTTTGCACCTATGACACCGAAAAGGCGCGTGAATTGCTGCTCGCTGCGGGCTGGAAGCCCGGTTCCGACGGCGTCCTGGCCAAGAACGGACAAAAGTTCAGCATCACCATCCCGCTGGCGACCCAGGATTTGCGCCATTACAATATTTACCTGCAGGATTTGAAGAATGCCGGCATCGACGCGCGCCTCGATCAAATCTCCCCCTCCACCTTGACCAAACGCATCGACACCCATGAATTCGACTTGCATTGGGAGAACTGGGGCGCCGGGCGCTTGCGCGACCCCGAGGCGCAGTGGCTGTCCACCGCGGCCGACGAGGAAGCCAGCAATAACCACTCCGGCGTGAAGGACAAGGTCATCGACAGCCTCATCGCCTTGCAAAAAACCGAGATGGATTTGGACAAGCGCAATCTCATCCTCAAGGCCATCGACGAAAGGCTCACGGCTATCCGCCCCTACGTGCTGCTCTGGCAAAGCGACCGCCACCGGCTTTTGTGGTGGAACCGTTTCGGCACCCCGAAATACGTGCTGGACAAGTTCAACCGCGAAGACGCCATCCTCACCTACTGGTATGCCGATTCCGCCAAGACCCAGGCCCTTTGCGAAGCCAAGGCGGCGGGCCGCGATTTGCCGGTGGATACTTCCGAGGTTCATTATCAAGAGCCTTGAGCGGATCCCTTCGCGCTTGTTCCGATGACCGCTTATCTCATCCGCCGCCTGCTGCTGGTGATACCGACCTTGCTCGGCATCACCGTGGCCTGTTTCACCTTGATCCAATTCGTGCCCGGCGGCCCGGTGGAAGAGATGATAGCCAAGATCAAGCGGGTGGGGCAGGATAGGGGCATGGACGCCTCGCGCACCATATCCCCCCGGGAATTGGCCAATATCAAGGCCTATTACGGTTTCGACAAACCCGCGCCGGTGCGATATGTCCGGTGGCTGGGCCGGGTTTTGCATTTCGACCTGGGCAATTCGTATGCCTACAACCAACCGGTCTGGGACGTCATCAAGAGCAAATTCCCCGTCAGCCTCTTTTTCGGGGTCACTTCGCTGATCCTCTCCTACGCCGTCTGCATTCCCCTGGGGCTGGCCAAGGCCATGCGCCAGGGTAGCGTATTCGATACGGTAACCTCGGTGATCACCTTCGCGGGCTATGTCATCCCCGGTTACGCCCTCGGGGTTTTGCTGCTCATTTTCCTGGCGGGGGGCAGCTATCTCGATTTCTTCCCGCTGGGGGGGCTGGTCTCCGACGAATTCGAGTCGCTGGGCTTCTGGGGCAAGGCGGGCGACCTCGTCATGCACATGACCTTGCCCCTGGCCTGTTACATGGCCTCGGAATTCGCCTTCCTCACCCAGTTGATGAAGAATACCCTGCTCGACGAAATCTCCCGGGATTACATGCGCACCGCCGTCACCAAGGGGCTTTCTTTCCGTCAGGCGATATGGCGGCATGCCTTGCGCAATGCCCTCGTTCCCCTCGCCACGCGCGCGGGCGAGGCTTTCACCGTCATGTTCGCCGGATCCTTGCTCATCGAAAAGGTCTTCGACATCGACGGCATGGGGCTGCTCTTCTACGATTCCATCGTCAACCGCGACTACAACGTGGTGATGGGACTCATCCTGCTGATGAGCTTCATGGGCCTTTTGGGGCGCCTGTTTTCGGATTTCATGTATGTGGCGGTCGATCCCCGCATCCGCTTCCAATGACGGCCGCGACGACCATTCAGCCCGGCCCGGCCGTCCGACGACCCTGGGTCAGCGACTTGACCCGGCAACGTTGGGGGCGCTTCCGCCGCATGAAGCGGGCGTGGTGGAGCCTTCTGGTCCTCGCCGTCAGCTTTATCCTTTCCCTGGGCAGCGAATTCATCTCCAATGACAAGCCCTTGGCGCTGCGCTACCAGGGACGGACTTATTTCCCGATTCTCCGTTTCCATCCCGCCTCGGAATTCGGACAGGGTTTCGGCACCGCGCCGGATTATATCGCCTTGCGGCAAGAGCCCGCCTTTCGCGAAGCCGGCGGCCGCATGATCATGCCCCCCATACCCTGGGGGCCTTACCGCGCCCATCTCGAATTGGCGGGCAATCCTCCCCATGCCCCCTCCCGTCAGCATTGGCTGGGTACCGATAATACCGGACGCGACGTTTTGTCCCGATTGCTTTACGGGTATCGCATCGGCATGGGTTTCGCCTTGCTTCTGGCCGGGGTTTCGGCCGGCCTGGGCATTCTCATCGGCGGCATCCAGGGCCTGCTGGGGGGCAAGGTCGACATCATCGCCCAAAGGTTCATCGAGATCTGGTCGGCCCTGCCCTTTCTTTACGTGGTCATCCTGCTGGGATCGATCTATGGCCGCCACTTCGCCCTCTTGCTGGGCATTACCGCCGCCTTCGAATGGATAGGCCTGTCGTATTACATGCGCGGCGAATTCCTGCGCCTTAAGACCGCCACCTATGTCCTGGCGGCCCGGGCGGCGGGGCAAAGCACGTGGAGGATATTCTCCCACGAAATCCTGCCCAATGCCCTCACGCCCGCCATTACCCTGTTGCCCTTTTTGCTGGTGGGAGGCATATCGGCCCTGACGGCCTTGGATTTCCTGGGCTTCGGCTTGCAGCCCCCGACGCCCAGTTGGGGCGAGCTCTTGCGGCAGGCCCTGGAAAACCTGCATGCCCCCTGGCTGGCGGTGACCACGGTGTCGGCGCTTTTCATCACCCTCTTATTGGCGACTCTGGTGGGCGAGGGGATACGCGAGGCTTTCGATCCCCGTTCGGGGCATCGCGTCGAATAGCGGCGCGGCTTCCAAACCGTTTGCGGACGCCGGGCCTATAAACAGGCTTGGACTTGCCGCAATAATTCCTTGGGCGAGAAAGGCTTGGGCAAAAAGCTGTCGGCATGGGCTTCCCAACCTCTTCCCGCCGCCGCCCAATTGCTTTCCAAATCGTATTCCGAGGTGCAAAGCACGGCCAAGTCGCGGTGGATTTGCTTGAGGTTCACCGCCAATTCGAGGCCATCCATGGGACCGGCCAGCATGTATTCGGTGATCAAGACATGGATGGGGCCGCGATGGTATTTGGCGACGTCCAAGGCGGCGTATCCGTCATTGGCTTGCATCACCCGATAACCATTATCGCGCAAGGTCGTTTTCATCTGCCGGCGCAAGGGCAGTTGATCGTCGACTATCAATACCGTTCCTTGGGTTTTCATCGTTTTCTCCCTATCACCTTGGCTGCGGGCCAAGAGGGAGTAACGCAAAGGTTATGCCTAAGGAATATCCGCAAAAGCGGCGCAAAATCGCGGACAGGTTTTTGCCTGTCAAGTATTGTCACGCCAATTGTTCAAAGGCTGATGACCACGGTAGGCCTACCCCAATCAAGGCGCCGTGTTCACGTATTGATAAACAACGCTTCCGGCAGAGGTCACTTGACCCACCCAAGGGCGGCCTTGATGCATGGTCGTGGTGAAACCGGAAGTCGATCCGCTCGAAATAGCTCCCGTCCCGAGCATTTGCCAGGCCGAGCCCGTCCACTTCCAGGCATAGTTGGAATAGGTTGTGCTAGAGGCATTTTGCATTTGAGCGACAACGATCAATTCTCCCGACGAACCATCCAATCGGCATCCCGCGACACTTAGGCCGGCCGGCGAAAAGGCGCGACTGCCGATGACCGCCCCACTGGAGGCCCGAGTCACCGTAAGCGCCCCGCCATTGGCATCGTCGCCAAAGGCCACATAAGGAAGGTCATTCCACAAACCCAATGAAATAGCGTAAGTGAAAGCCAGACTTCCGGTGGCATTGGTACCGCCGCCGCTCGAGGTCGTCCAGCTTGGGCTGCTCCAGCGCCTGACCTCCAGCGCGGTCCCGGAACTTTGAGCTACCCAGGGCGTTCCATCCGATCCCGCCGCCAAATCGATATTGTCCGCTCCGGAGGGTAAGGTTCCGATTTCCGTCCAGTTGCTACCACTGAAGGTGCTCACCCGAGGCGCGCTGTTGGAATTGTCGCGGTACAAGTAATAGGCTTTATTCCCGCCTGCGGCCATCAGGGCGATGCCGGGCAGCCCAAGCGTCTTGTTTGTCCAAGTCGTGCCGTTTCGGCGATAAATAACGGCTGAAGCCGTCCATGCGCTGACGATGAATAAATTCGTTCCATCGCTGACCATGGCATTGGAGCCTAGCGGGGAAAATCCCGCAAAGGATGGGTCCGCGCTCCAGGTGGAGCCGGACAGCCTCTTCAAGGTCGCCTCCCTGGTACTTGTGACTTGACCCAATTGGTAGACCATGTTTTCATGCGACGCCAAGGCCGCGGGAGCTTCGCCACTCGAAACAGTCTGGCCCCCGGCTTGGACCCAGCCGCCTCGGTGGATTTTCACGGTATAGGTTTTGGCCACACCGCTTTCCGAGGTCACCCGAATGGTCGCGGTGGTCATTTGCGCGGCCGGCAAGGTGATGGCGGCCGATTGCGCTCCCGAAGCGACCGTGACGGTATTGACGGTAATGGTGGAGGTGAGAGGCGCCGCGGCCGTGGGCGTGAATTTCACGCTCGTAGTCGCATCGGTGACCACCAAGTCATAGGCGATGGTGTTTTGGGAAAAAGCCGACGTGAAGGATCCCGCCGAGGGCAAAAGATTCGAAAGATTATTGTTCCCATCCTGTTGGGTGATGGTGACGGTATAAGTCCGGGTGGTTCCATCCTGCGCTTTCACGACGATGGGTATGGCATTCGAACCCGCTGAGAGATTGACCGTGCGCGCGGTACCCGAGGTGGTGGCCGTTCCATTCACGGTCATGGTCGCGGAGGCGCTTTGCACCGTGGCGGTCACGGCAACCGAAGTCACCGTTGAAGCCACCGTCCCCGAGTAGGCCAAGGTCGCGGCATTGAAAGTCGCGGGGGAAAGGGTAACCGAAGCCACCGACAGGGAAAGCAAGGCATTGTTCGCATCCGTCCGGTTGATGGTGAGGGTATAGGTGCGGGTGGTTCCGTCCTGGGCTTTCACGACGATGGGGATGGCATTGGAACCCGTGGTCAGATTGACCGTACTCGCGGTGCCTGAGGTGGCGGCCGTTCCGTTTACGGTCAGGGTGGCCGAGGCGCTTTGAACGGTCGCGGTCACCGCAACCGAGGTCACCGTTGCGGCTACCGTCCCCGAATAAGCCAAGGTCGCGGCATTGAAAGGCGCGGGGGAGAGCGTGACCGACGCCACCGACAGGGAAAGCAAGGCATTGTTCGCATCCGTCCGGTTGATGGTGAGGGTATAGGTGCGGGTGGTTCCGTCCTGCGCCTTTACGACGATGGGAATGGCATTCGCACCCGTGTTGAGAAGGACCGTGCTCGGAGTGCCTGAGATGGCGGAGGTTCCATTCACGGTCAGGGTGGCCGAGGCGCTTTGCACCGTGGCGGTCACCGCAACCGAAGTCACCGCCGAGGCGACCGTTCCCGAGTAAGCCAAGGTCGTCGCATTGAAGGCCGCGGGCGACAGCGTGACCGAAGCCACCGACAGGGAAAGCAAGGCATTGTTCGCATCCTCCGCCCGGTTGATGGTGAGGGCATAGGTGCGGGTGGTTCCATCTTGCGCTTTCACGACGATGGGAATGGCATTCGTACTCGTGTTGAGATTGACCGTGCTCGCGGTTCCCGAGGTGGCGGCGGTTCCATTCACGGTCAGGGTGGCCGAGGCGCTTTGCACCGTGGCGGTCACCGCAACCGAAGTCACCGTTGCGGCCACCGTCCCCGAATAAGCCAAGATCTCCGCATTGAACGTCGCGGGTGACAGCGTGACCGACGCCACCGACAGGGAAAGCAAGGCATTGTTCGCATCCTCCGCCCGGGTAATATTCACCGTGTAAGTTTCCTCGGAATTGTCTTTCGCCTTCACCACAATGGGTATGGCATTCGCTTTGGGATTGAGGTTGACCAAGGTGGGCTTACCTGGAATGGCCGCGACGCCATTCACCGTCAAGGTCGCCGTCGTATCCATGGGCACGGCGGTAACCGCGACCGAGGTGACGGAGTTGGCCACATTTCCGGAATAGGTGAAAACCCCTGAATTGAAAGGAGCGGGCGACAGGGTCACGGAATCCACCGCCAACGATTTCAGCAAATTGTCCGTTTTCTCCCGGACGGTGATTTTCACGGAGTCAATGGCTTGATTCCCGTCATCATCCGTAGCCCGAAAAACGCCCCAGATGATTTGAGGGGTAGATGGGGCCGCGAAAGAGGTATCGCCCTGACTTCTGGGGAGAAAACTTCCCGCACCTATTTTCCATTCGGTTAAAACCACTTGGCCAAGTCCATCCGTCGCCGTGCCGTTCAAGGTGATTTGGCCGCCGGTAATCATGGAGACGTCATCCCCGGCATCGGCTTTGGGAGCGTCGAGCAAGACTTCGACCCTTACCGTATCGTCCCACGATTTGCCGGCATTATCCGTCGCACGGGCCACGACCTTGATCACCGCCGGGGTGGTGAAAACTTTCTCCAGGGAGAAATCGACTTGGGCGCGCGCGGGCGTGGCCGCGTCCGTGAAGGTTCCGGTTCCGGTGAAGTCCCATTCCAATTTCGCAATGAGGCCGTCTTCGTCCACCACGCGCCCCTGGAAAACCAGGGTGTCCTTGATGGTGATGGTGGTGTCGGGTAAGGTAGCCGAAAAGACCGGGGCCTTATTGCCTACGTCGACGCGTCGCGTATCACGGGAAAGGTTGCCGTCATCATCCTCCACTTCAAATACGGCTAGAAAGGTGCCTTCGGAGGTATAGGCATAGGTGGTTTGGCCGGTGGTCGGCGATTCAAAATCCCAGATATTATCGCCATTGAAATCCCAGCGATAAGCCACCAAGGTTCCAAAATCCTGGGTGGCCTTGCCTGCAAATGCAAGGGAAGTTCCCGCGGCGATGCCGGTATCCTCTCCGGCATTGACTCGAGGGGCGTCTTTGCGGACGTCGATATCGACGGTTGCGCGGCTGATGCGTCCGCCGGCATCCACCACGGTCAAGGTGGAGGTAAAATTTCCGGAATCCGGAAAGGCATAAGTGCGTTGTAAGGAATGGGCGGACTCGGTCAAAGTCTCTTGAAAATCCGCGATGCCGTCGCCGTTCACATCCAGAGTACAGGACGCGAGATTCCCATTGCGGGCATGGAAAGCCGCGGTAAATGTCACGCTGTCCCGGATGGAAATCACGGTATCGGGATCAAAGGCGTCGATGACGGGAGGCGCGTCTTCCGCCGAATAAACGTCGACCACCACACTATCCACCCGTTTGGGATCGGCCGAAAGACTCACCAGAATCACCGTATTGCCGGGCTGTAAGCCTTTGACCGTGGCATTCCCCGGTGAAGACGCTTGGTTTGAAATTTTGACCAAGTCCGGCTGACGCGCCACCCACGTTATCGATTGGATCGCCTCCGGGGGATTGGTTACTGCATGGACGGTAGTGGATTCTCCCACGACTAGGTTCAAACGCTTCGGATCGATGGAAAGCCCGGGGGTTGTTGTCGTCACCCAGGGATCGCGAAGGGTGGTAACGGTGATTTTCGGATCGGCATTCGGATCGATTACGCGCTTTTCCTCAAAAACCAGGACTCCGGCTTGATATCCCCTCAAGAGAAAAATCGCCGCTTCTCCCGTATACCCCTTGCCGGGCAAATCGGTCAGACTCCATTCGTTTTCCAAGGGTCCTTGAAAAAGCGTTTCTTTTGGGTTTTCCTCCGTATCCTCCCAAATCACCTCGAAGCTGTCCAATTCCAGCCAAGCCGGCTTCACCTTGATGGTGACGGTATCGTCTTCCGATTTCGCTAGACAGGAGAGGAGAATGAGGGGAAAAAGCAGGCCTATCAGCAGGGACGCTGAGGATAGGACGACTTTTTTGACCGGGCTTTCGGATTTCATCTTACGATCTCTTTGGGTTTCGCCTGCGCAGGTTTTAATCCAGGGGAATGTTCTTGGGTTCCTCTGGAGAACTGACAGTGAAGTAATAGGTGGTCACAGCTCCCGCGACGATGGCAGCTCCTCCGGCAATCCAGAGCCAGGTTTTGTCGCCTGACTTGGGAGCCGTTTGGGCCACCGGCAAGGGAATGGACCTTTCACCCTGTTTGGTTTGGATGGGAGTGGTTTTGGATGGAGCAGGGCCTACGGTTTTGACGCTCTGCGAACGATTTTGTCTCACAAAAAATTCTTTTCTGACTTTTTCGAAGATTTCATCCATATCTTGACTGATGAACATGTCCACCAAATCGGCCGATGGGTTCATTTCAAGCATGTGAAACATGTAATACCGGCCTTTTTCCCGCGTGAGGGGATTGGAGGCGTAAATCACTCCCAAATGCTTGGCGATAAAAACCGAATCCGCCTGGCTGTGCTCGGGATGACGTTTCTGGTAAGCCTCGATGCGGGCCATCACCTCTTCGAAATCCCCGTTGGAATAAGCCTGATGCACGGGCAACAGGTCTTTCGAAACGTTCTGAGCCGGGGATAAAGAAAGGATTCCTGCGATCCAGAATGCGGTCAAAGCAAAAGACCGCCTCCATCTCGGCTTGCCCGGTAGCGCAAATTTCACCATTTTCGAATCCTCAGGAACATTTTGTGGTTGCTTTCGCTAGGAAAAAATGCGTATGCACAAATCAAAATACTTTCTGCGCCAATACCCTCTCCTCGGCCTGGGAAGCAAGACCCAAACTTCAAAAAAAAGCCTATTCCAATGGGGGTTGGCGCCGAATGGTGGCCGGCTGGATTCACCGGGTTTTAGGCCCCGGCATGGCGCCTGATGCTATCGTCTCTTACCGCACCTGGGCGTGCAAGCCAAGAGCTCCGGCCTTTTTAATCACATAAAGTCCGTTACGGAAGCCCGCCGCTTTTGCCGCAGAGAAGTCGATCTTGCGCCCGTTTAGGCCATACACTTCGCCGGCTTCGCGCGCCGGTCCGGATGGTTTGAGCCCGGCGCGAATCCGCCGTTTCGCTTGAATCGGCACCGCCGTCAAATCGGCGATTTTGATTTCCTTGAAATAGATCACCACTTTCTGGTCGCTATGCGCCTGAAGGGCGATATATCCCTTGCTCCCCACGTTTTTGCCCGTGTGCAGGGCATCATTCAGCACGCCTTCGCCATTCCAATCCGCGAAAGCCACCCCATTCACCAGGGTCGTCACCTTCATGCCCCTCACCTGGATTTCCAAGTCATTCCAATCCGGGAAGTAATTGAACTTCCAGCCCGCGGGGGTATTCTGCTTGGTGATATTCCAATTGGGCAAGTCGGGCCAAAGCCAGCGTTCATTCCCCTTGGTCATGTCGAGGATTAAGCCGGTGCGCCAATTGCTCGCGGTATAAATGTCCACCTGCGGTCCGTTGAGATAACCGCCCTGATCATTGGGATCCCAAAGGCTGCGGAAATTGATGCCGCTATTGCCCTGCTCCCCGGAGGGAGCGGAAAATTTCGCCTTCAAGATGAAATCGGTATACTGCTTGTCCGAATAAAGCCAAAGCCAACCGCTGCCGCCGGGCGACTCCAAATCGATATAGCCATCCTTGACGGCGGCGAAATTCTTGATATCGGTGGCGGCGCTTTTGACGGTCCAGCCGGTGAGGTCGACCCCGTTGAACAGGGATACGAAGGCGGTGTCGGTTTGGGAATGCGCCGGTTGGATCGAGGCGAGGGCCAGGGAGGCAAGGCCCAGGCCGCGAAGTATGACGGTTGGAGCCATCGGTCTATTTCTCCTCAGGGCTTCACGGGACGAAGCTCGGTTTTTTCGCGGCGGCCATCCAGGCCAACGGCGAAACCCTTGCCGGAAGGCAGCAGGAAGCGCATGGGATCGCCCACGCGGTTTGCGGGCCGAAAGGTCGGCGCGCGCCGGGCGGGAAGCAGGATGGGAGTCGAGCTCGAAGGCCAACCGGGCCGGCGCCGGCCCTTCACGAGCAAGTCGATTTTATACAACCCGCCGTCTCCGGTAATGAATAAAGTCTTGAGGTCGGGCCCGCCGAAATGGCAGTTGTCGGCATTTCCCATGGCGCCGTTGGAATAGCGTTTGCCCTGCACGGGCGCGGCGTCTATGGTGATGCTGCCCAATTCTTTCCCGGTCGAGTCGCTGACGAAAACCTTGCCCAGGCTCCAGTTGGCATGCCAGACATTCCCCTGCACGTCCACGGTGAGGCCGTCGGTAGCGCCATTGGTACCCCCGGCGAAGACGGCGCAATCCGAGAGCACCCCGGTGGCATTGTCGACCTTGCATTTCTGGAGTCCGCCGGAAGCCACGTAGACGATGGATTTTTCCTCCACCCATTCCACCCCGTTGACGCCATTGAAGTTGCGGGTGGTGATGACCCCCTCGGGATTGCGGAAAAACAAGGTATTGCCGTTGAGGTTGGTGAAGAACAAGGCGCCGGCCGAGTTGATGGACAAATCATTGACCCGGCCGATGGAGGTGCCCGACTTCGAGGCGTGCAGCACGGTCACCTGGCCGTTTTTCTCGATGCGGAGCACGCTGTCCAGCATGCAAATATGCAGCCGGCCCTCATTGTCGAATTCCAGGCCATTCGATCCCCGGCTGGGATCCTTGTAAACCGTCTTTTCCCCAGTGGGCGATATTTTCCAGATGCGCCCGGTATTGACGTCGGGGTCTTCGGAGAAAAACAAATTGCCGTCCGCATCCACGGCGGGCCCTTCCGAATAGGAAAGACCTACATGGACATCGACGACCATGGCGCCAGGCGCGGCCAGCGAGGCGGGCAAGTCGACTTGATGGGCCGCATGCGAGGCGGCGGCGAGGAAGCCCATGCCCACGCCGATTTTCCACAGCTTCATTTCCAACGCCTGTCTCCCGTGCTTATTGGCGGTTGCGGATGACGCCTATCCGGCGGGTGATTCTCGTGGAAACCCGGTCCTCGGCGACTCCCGGCTCGATGGCCAAATCGAGCTTGCCTAATAAGATATAGGCACCCGTGCCCACCTTGGCTCCGTCCTTGGTCAAACCATTCCATAAAAAGCGGACTTTGCGGGTCTTGGTCACGGGGTCATAGGGAAGCTTGAGGTATTCGGCCTTGGGCAGCTGGAATTTCGTCTCATTGACCAAGGTGCCTAAATTGTCGAAGATGCGGAATTCCGCGGAAAATTCCCGAGTGGCGCTGAGGATAATGCCCACATAGCGGCTGCTGTCGGCCCCGCTCCCGGAGAAATCGCCTCCCGAAGAAGCGCAGCAATTGGTCATGCCACCCACGGAAACCGTTTGCAGATTGGGCGCACCGGCCAAAAGGAATTGCGTCCCAGGCGGCAGGCTTTGATCCGACCCGTCGGTCAAGGCGACTTCATTGTGGTAGCCGACGTCGAGAACGGTACTCACGTCCTTATAGGCGAAAGCCTGCCTGACGGTCTCCAGGGGGATTTCGGGATTGACCAGCACCACCACGATGCTGTCGTTGATGGCATAATGCTGCAAGATGGCGTCGGTGGGAATGGCGTCGGCGCTGGCCGTGCGGTTGAAAGAGCCGGTGGAGATATTGGCGGCCGGGGTCAGCGGCACGGTCAAGCGATCGGAGCCTTGGACCGAAGACAGGTTGGCGGTACAGCCGGCGCAGGTCTGCCCCGCCGCCTGGGTAATGCGTATGCCCACGGGATTATTATCGGCGGTCACGGTGGGAATCACCTTGTTATTGGCCGTCAATTCGACGATGGGGCCTTCATGGCATACCGTGGTCGCTCCGGGGGGAACGGCCTGCCCCGAACGCTGCACCGTCAAGGGGTAGGTGAAGGTTTCGGTTTTAGTGGTGGGCGGCGCGACGCTATTGTCGGTATACGAGTAAAGCACGTTGAAAGTGAACGAGGTCAAGTCGGTTTCCAGCGAAAGCCGTTTCTGGAAGACGAAATTCGAATCGACCAATTGGTTGGACGACAGGGTTTGCGTCCCCTTGGTGATGGTCGCGGTTTGCGCCGAGGTCGGGGCGGGAACGGTGATCACGTCCTTGACCAAGCCTTGCAAGAGGGTTTGCAAATTGGCCCCCGGATCGGTGGTATTCCAAATCGCGCTTTGCGGATTCTTGGTGCTATAGCCGTTGACCTTGATGTTATTGGTCATTTCCGTCGTGGCCGCGAACCCCTCGCTCTGGTCGTTCCCGAAGAAGATGGTGAAGGTGGTGGGAGCGCCTACGCCCAGTTTGAAGTCGTTGATCATGGCCTGGCGCGAATCGTCGACAGTGGAGGGCTCGCCGTCGGAAATGAAGATGAAGAATTGGGCGTCCTTATTGGTGGTCGAAGCCTTCAGGGCTTCCACCGCCGATTGGAAACCCAAGGTGATGTCGGTGCCATTGCGGATATTCCCTCCTCCCGCGCCGCCCCCGCCGGTCCGGGTAGGCGGTTGCTGGGTGGTGTAGAGCATGTCCCCGTTGTCGGAGTATTTGAGCATGGCCTTGAGGGTGTCGATACCCCTAACCCCGTTCGCGAAAACCGTATCGAGCCTGGTCAGCGGCACATAGGCGTCGTGATCCGCGCTGCCTGGAAAAGCCGGCTTGAGCCAGTGGGGATCGCGATCGTCGAATTGCAAGCGGCGGGAAAAAGCGGTGATGGCCACATGGGCTTGCGGAACGCGGGCGAAAAGGCTGTCTATCATCAGAATGGCTTGCTTGAAGCGCTCTTCATTGGGATCGGATCCGCCCGCGCCGCCGAAGCCTCCGCCGCCGCTGCTCATGCTGGTGGAGTTATCGATGATGAAAACGATGTCCGGCGGCTTGACCTCGGGAACCGGTATGCTCACCGTCTCCTTGCATATCGGCATACGGGCGGAGAGCGCCACGGTATTTTTGGGCACGGTAATCACCTTGCCCGCGAAATCCTTGGGGCAGGCGGTCACGACCAGGTCGCAAAAGGTATCGGCCGAAGCGAAAGCCGCGGCGAGCAGGAGTCCCGCGCCGCAGGCGGCCAGGGGTGTTTTTCCGTTTTTGAGCGTATCGATTGACATGAAACCTCTCCCTGAACGGGCGTCGCCCGGTGGGAACCTTCGTTTTACCCCGTCATGCCCTTGTCCGCGCCCGGCCTCAATATAGGGCCGGTCCTTGGGCAGGGCCGGCCGGGTTGAAGCTAATTTGGGCAGGATGGACCGAATGCCTGAGAATCTATTGGAAGTCAAAAACCTCTCCCTCGGCTTCAAGGACAATGGATCGGTTACCGCCATCACCGATGACGTTTCCTTTCAGGTTCGTACCGGTGAAATGTACGGGCTTGTCGGCGAATCGGGTTGCGGTAAATCCGTCACTTGTCTCGCGCTTTTGCGGCTATTGCCGCAGCCCGGAGGGTGCGTACTGAATGGAACGGTCACCTTTCGTGGAAGCGATCTTTTGGCAATGCCGACGGAGGGTTTGCGGAGAATCAGGGGATCGGAAATCGCCATGATATTCCAGGAACCCGGGGCGGCCCTGAATCCCTTGCTCAATGTCCGCAGCCAATTGCTGGAGCCTTTGAAAATCCATGGGTATGCGGGCGACGCCGAAAAGCATATCCGGGAGTTATTGGAAAGGGTGGGCATCGCCGATCCGTCGCGCATCCTGAAAGCCTATGCCCATGAATTGTCGGGCGGCATGCTGCAAAGGGTGATGATAGCCATGACCTTGTCGCTGGGTCCCAAGCTTTTGATCGCCGACGAGCCCACCACGGCCTTGGACGTCACCGTCCAGGCCCAAATCATGGACTTGTTGGACGACTTGCGGAAAAGCACCGGCATGTCGGTCATATTCGTCACGCATAACCTGAATTTGATAGCCCAATACGCCGACCGGGTCGGCGTCATGTATGCCGGGCGCCTGGTCGAGGAGGCGCGCGTCGAGGATTTCCTGGCGAATCCCCGTCACCCCTATGCCCAGGGGCTATTGAATGCCCTGCCCCGGCTCAGCGACGAGTCGCCGCGTTTACAGGCCATACCGGGCACCGTGCCCAGGCCTTCGGAATACGAGGAGGGTTGCCGTTTCCGCGCGCGCTGCCCCCACGCTTTTTCCCCCTGCGTCGCCAAACCCCCATGGACCGAAACGCAAGCCGGGCATTCCGTCGCTTGTTTTTGGGCGGAACAAACATGACATTGATTCAAGCCAAGCGGTTGAAAACCTGGTTTCCCGTCACCGGAGGCGTATTGCGGCGCGTCACGGGACATGTCAAAGCCGTCGACGGCGTCGACTTGGAAGTCGGAGAGGGCGAAGTCGTTTCCATCGTGGGAGAATCGGGTTGCGGTAAAAGCACCCTGGGTTATTCCCTGCTCGGGCTGGCCCGGCCGACGGCCGGGGAATTGAAGTTGCTCGGCCGGGAAATCGACATGCGTAAACCCGCCTCCTGGAATGCTTTCCGCAAGGATTTCCAAATCGTTTTCCAGGATCCCAATAATTCCCTGAACCCCCGCCATACGGTCTTCGAGATTCTCGCCGAACCCATGCGCATTCACCGGCTTTATCCCGAAAAGGAAATGCATGACCGGGTGGCCGATTTGCTCACCCGGGTCGGCCTGGAGCCCGATTACATGCGCCGTTTCCCCCACGCCTTTTCCGGCGGCCAAAGGCAGCGCATCGGCATCGCGAGGGCCATAGGGCTGCATCCGAAATTGCTGGTCTGCGACGAAGTGGTTTCGGCCCTGGACGTATCGGTGCAGGCGCAAATCATCGAGTTATTGCTGCAATTGAAGGCCGAGCTCGACCTTAGCCTGCTCTTCATCAGCCATGATTTGTCCCTGGTCAAAACCCTGAGCGACCGCATCCTGGTGATGTATCTGGGGCGTATCGTCGAAGCCGGTCCGGCGCGGGAGGTTTTCCATTCCCCCCGCCATCCTTATACCCGCGCCCTCATCGATTCGATTCCCACCTTGGAGAGGGGCCGCAAGCCGCAAACCCTGCATGGCGAAATCCCTTCGCCCGTGAATAGGCCGTCTGGCTGCGCCTTCGCCCAGCGATGTCCGCGGGTGGAAGCCGATTGCCGTCTAATCGATCCCCCGCTCGGCGTTCCGCCCGATGCGGTTCCCGAGGCGGGCGGGGAGCCCGCCGTCCAAGCGGCCTGCCTTCACCCGCTGGCGCGGGTTTGATGGCGGTTACTCGTAATCCTTCAGGGCGCCCTTGTTCAAGACGCTGATCTCGACCCGGCGGTTGATTTGGCGTCCCGCCGAGGTGCGGTTATCGGCCTTGGGAACGCTGGGCCCATAGCCCCGCGCATTGATGCGCCCGCTTAAGCCCGGCGCCACGCCTATCAAATACATCCTCACCGCTTCGGCCCGCGCCTGGCTCAGGGCCATGTTACTGGCGATGCGGCCGACATTGTCGGTATGCCCGCCCACTTCCAATTGCAGCTTGGTGTATTTCTCCAGCATCTTTCCAATCACGTTCAAATACGGTTTCGAGTTCATGGATATTTCCGCTTTGCCGCTTTCGAAATAGAGCGCTTCCAGGTTGAGCACGCCGGTGGCCAGGAATTGTTTCTCGGCGTCGCTGCGCGCGGCCTTTTCCTCGGCCAGCTTTTTCTCGGCTTCGGCCAGACGGAGGGAATCGTCATAACCTTGCTTGCGCGCCGCCGCCGCCAGGGAGTCGGCGCGATGGCGCATGGCCTCTTGCTCGCGCAGGCGGGCGAGGGAATCCGCTTCCGATTTTTTGGCCAGTTGTCCCGCCAGGTTTTCGGCTTCGGCGGCCCTGGCTTTCAAGGCGACTTGATCGAGGGAGTCCTGGCGCGCCTTCTCGGCCGCGGCGCGCCGGCGGCCGGCGAGGAAATCGATATTGGTGGTCAGGCCGGCGATGACGCGATAGGGTTCCAAGGCGCGGGTTTGATCCTCGTCGCGGGTTCCGCTCAAAGCGATTTGGGTACCGAAATGGAATTGGACGTGAGGCCCGCTCAGATAGAGGGAAGGCGTCAGCCACATGGGGTCATTGCCGTCGGCTTTGCGGAAAGAGGTGCGCGAGGCGAATTCAAGCGCCAGGCTTACGATGGGGTGGGGCGAGAATTCCGCGGCGGCGCCCTGGAGCAGCAAGGCCCCATGATCCCCGCCCACCGCGATGGCCGTTCCTTCATTCAGGTGCAAGCGGAAGGCCATGCCATTGCCCTCGAATTGCAGGGACTGCAATAGCCGCACCCGCACATCGGATTCCACGCGCGTTTCCGCCCATGCCCAGCCGTCGTAACCGTTGGAATTCAAGGTTTTACCGGCAATTCCCCCTAAAACCGACAAATCGAGACCCAAACGGACGGGCGAGGCCCCGGGAATGGGCACGGTGCCTTTGAGGCCCGCCGCCAAGGTGCCCAGGTCGGAGGAGTTACCGCTTTCGGGCTCATCGGTTTGAAAGGCGTAGAGAGCGGCATAGCCGTCTATCCAAGGCGACAAGCCCCAGCCCACGGCTCCCGAAAAGGAGTAGACATCGGATCCCGATTCGGGATCCGGCGGCGTCAAGGTCTTGGATTGCAGGTAATAACCGCCGTGCAGGCCGAGGCTCAAGCGCCCGGCTCCCAGGGAATTGGCGGAAAGGATGTCGGTCAGGCCCACCGTGCCTTCCGATCCAATCAGGGGTTCGCGCTCCATGGATGCGGCCATGGCGGCGGGAACCGTGCCGGCCAAGATGACACCCAAAGCCCAATTTTTCCATGCGTTATGACCAGACACGCCCACCTCCTCGAATAAGACTTCCTAAAATAGTACCAGGTCGTTATTTTAGGACGATGTTACGCCTTATCGTTTTAATCGCCCTCGTCTCCGCCCTGACCATGCCTCTCTTCTTGAAGGCGTCACGGCGCGCCAAAAGATTGCCCGCTTCACCGGCTTGGCGGCTCATGGCGGGATTGATGGCGCCTTATCTGCCCAAATGGATATTAGGCGTAGCCCGGGCGTTGCGGGGACCGGTATGCCCGCGCTGCGGTCAGCCCGCGGCGCGGGACGCCGCGGCCTGCTCCAAGTGCGGTAATCTCATGACCGAGGTGAGTTACCGGGTGCACGCCGCCGCCAATAGCCGATAAAGCGTCAGCCGCCATTCTCCGTTTCGCGTCCCATCCCGTCCGCTTCGGAAGTAATCCGCACCGGTGAGGCCATGCGCAAGGTGCGGGTGGGGAATGCGAAGCCCGAACCCAGATCTTCGACCGTGGTTTTGAGCTGCAGGTTGATTTCCTGCAAGATGTCCATGTGCTTGTTGTAATCCGGGGTCTCGGCGTAATAAACCGTTTCGAACCGTAAGCCCGAATCGGCGAAGAGCTGGAAATGGCAACGATCGAAAGTCGCGTCTGCGATGGCCGTGATGATTTGCTTCACTTTCTCCGGTATCACGCGCAAGACCTCGGCCGACGTGCCGTATTCCACCTCGAATACGAAAACCACGCGTCGGCGGTCCATGCGGCGGTAATTCTTCACCTGCGAATCGGTCAGGTATTTATTGGACAGGATGATTTGTTCGCCCGAGAGGCTGCGCAGGCGGGTGGTCTTGAGCCCGATATGATCAACCGTGCCCATGGCGTCGCCGACGATGATGAAATGGCCGATCTCGAAGGGCTTGTCGAACAGGATCACGAAATAAGCGAAAAGGTCGCCTAAAACCGCCTGCGCGGCCAAAGCCACGGCGATGCCGGTAATGCCCAGGCCCGCGACGAAAGCCGATACCTTGATGCCGAGATTGTCCATGGCGAGCACCGAAGCCATGGACCACACCACGAGATTGACCAAGGTCAAAACGCCCGTCAGGTTTTTCTGGGTGTCGATGCCCGCCGTGTCGGCGTTGCGGCCGAAATACCCTTTCAGCAATTCGCCGAGAAAGGTGGTGACGACTTGCACCGCCTGCCAGGTGATGACCAGGGTCACCGTCACATGCAGGACGCGGTCGGCGAAACCGTTCAGGTAGAGGTTCTTGAGGGCGAAATAGACGACTATGGTATAGAGCACCGGCGTCAAATTGCGCCGCACCAGGGACACTATCATGTCGTCCCAGGTCGTGACCGTCCTGGCCGCCCAGTTTTCCAGGCGCTTCAGGATTTTCGCCTTTGCCACACGGATGACGATGAAGCCCACCAACAAGGTCAGCAGGCAAATGAGATAGGCCTTCAGCGAGTTGCCGAAATACTTGGTGGATTCGAGATAGGCGAGGCTTTGATCGAGGCGTTGGGTGAAATGATCCATGGCCTGAAAAGTACCCAACTGGCCCTCAGATTAAAGCCACTTCCACCAATAGCGGCAAATGGTCCGAGGCGAGCCGCGTCAAGTGGGTGCGCGGCACATCGGCATAAACAACCTTCAAGGCGGGACTTAGGAAAACATGATCGATGCGATGCACCGGGAAACGCCCGAAAAACGTATTTCGCGGATGATGCCCCGAAAGAGCGTTTTGCGCGTCCGGCAAGAGTTGATCGATCAATTTGAAAGCCGAGGATCGCGGCCCCGCGTTGAAATCGCCGGCCAGAAGGGTGGGCCCGGCCGCCAAGGCCGCCTGCAACCAATCGGATCCGATCAGGGTTTCGGCTTGCGCGAATCGTTCCTCGCCCAAAAGGCCCAGATGGGTGTTCAGGATTTGCATGGGCAAATCCTGCCAGAGGACTTCCACCCATTGCGCGCCGCGCTCCTCAAGCGTATAGCCCGAAGCCGTGGGCAAGGCCGCTTGCTGCACCGTCTTCATCGGCCAATGGGTGAGTATGGCATTGCCGTAACGATCCTGGGCGATATGCACGGGTTCGAGGTGGAATTCCTGTTCCAGCGCGGTGGCCACCGCTAAAGTCAAATCGCCGCGCTCGCTGCCATAGCATTCCTGCAGGCATATCACGTCGGCGTGCATTTGCGCGATGACCCGGGCGATGCGCGCGGGATTCACCTTGCCGTCCATGCCCGCGCAGGCATGCACGTTGTAGGTCAATACGCGCAGGGTGGCATGCGGATCCTTGGGCTTGAAGGCGCCGGCGAAAGCGCCCCGGCGCGCGGGGGCATTCCTGACCTTGAGGGCCATGTCATGCAAGTCGGAGTGCCGCAGGATGTCGGGCTTCGCCCGCGATTGGATGCTGCTCGGCAAAATGGCGAAGGCATGGGTTTCCTCGCTGCCGGGGCCGCCATGGGCGCCATTCTCCCAGGCGAAAGTCAGCGGTTTGCCATGGTTACGCCAACCCAGGGCGACGAAATCCCCCGCATGGGGATGATGGCAAAGCTCCACCAAATCCTGGGCGCACATGGGCGCGCATAAATGCTTGGACCCCAAAATCTCGGCGGCGTTTTCAGGCAAGTGAAATACCCCGTGGGCCGAGTAGACCTTGACCCGGCCGTCGGGCAAGCGGAAAAGCAAGGCCGGTATGGCCGCTTGTTTTTGCAGGGTCCCGGCCATGCGATCCAATAATTCGGGCCGGCAAGGGCTGGGCAGATAAATATGCGCCACCGGCCCATAGCCCAAGACCAGCAATTCTCCCGAGGATGTCGATGGCGACTCGTTAAGCGGGTTTTTCGAGCGGGCCTTCAAAATGGATTTTTCCAGCCGCGCTCCCATGGGGACTTGGCTGCGCACGATTTTGCGGGGCTTGAGGGCGCGGCCTTTGTCCTCCGTCAGGGTAGGACCCAGGCAGTCGCGCACCGCCACGGCCAGGGTGCGCCCGGTTTCCTTCAAGTAGGGCTGGGTGGCCTCTTGGCCATGATCGCTGTATATCCAGACTTCGTAGTCGCGGGCATAGGAGCGATGGGCGGCGCGGTAAAGCCGGCGAATGCTGCCGTCTATGCCCCGCAGGGAGAAATGCGCGAATGCGGAGGAAGGCCCACGGCGATGGCTTTGCTCGTCGTAGCCGGCGAAATTGAGTTGGACCACGGGCAAGCCCCGCATCAAATCCATGGAAGCCATGGCGGTGATGACTTCGCGGAGTCCCACGCATACCAGTACGCGCGAGAAAATGAATTTGAATTCATGCCAGAATTCGCCCTTGGCCACGGCCCCGCGCAAGGCGTCGTAAAAAGCCAGAAACGATTCGATGCCGAGCAAGGCCATGAGGCGGATCACCGAGGGGAAATTCCAGATCAAGATCAGGAGGACGGCCAGGGGATTGGCCGATCGCAAGACGCTGGTCGGCGATAAGCCCGAGGCGCAAAAGTGGGATTCATCGGCGCCGCCCGAGTAAATGTCGGAATAGGCGCTGCCGCCTTTGAGCAAGGGCTCCCCTTCGGCCTCCAACTCGTTTTCGATGCGCTTGGCGCTTTCGGGATTCAGCAAGGTCATGACCCGGCCGTCCCGGCTGTCGCGATAGGCGAAGGCGGGCACGCAGCATTTACGCCGGTAAAACAACTCGCCCTGGGCGGCCGGCGTGGTGGAGGGCAAACCCGAATAGAGGGAATTCAGGCGGTAACTTTCGCGTTTCAATAGCCCGCGCAAAAAGGGCATGCGGCCCTGGCGTATGGCTTTTTCCAATTGGCTGCGGCTTAAGCCGTCGATTTGAATCATCAGCAGGCCGCGCCTGCCTTCGTCCTTGCGCGCCGGCTGCAAACGCAATAAACGCCAGGACCACTCGTCGCGGCTCAGGACCCGTCTCGCCTGGCGCAGCATGCTTTCGATGCGGTGGATCATCCGACCAAGGCGCTTCCCGCCGCCGAGGCCTTGGCGGCCAAAAGCTTCCACTCCGCCTGGATGCGCCGCAATAAGGGCTCCAAGGTCGACTTCACGCGCGATCCCTTGCGATGGCTTTTCAGGAGGCCTTGATAGACCGCCATCAACTGGAGAATGGTCTGGTCCAGGGCGAATTCGCGGGCCGTTTTCAAGGCCGCCTCGCGGTAACCCTTTTTCACCTCAGCCGTTTGCCGGCCGTAAAACCGCAAAGCATTGAGGTAAGCGTCCATTTTTTGATTGGGCAAGAGCAGGCCATTGGTTTTATCCCGGACGATTTCCCTCACGCCCGGGGCATCCACGGCGATCACCGGCGTTCCCACCGCCATGGCCTCGGCCAAAACCATGCCTTGGGTCTCGCTACGCGAAGCGAAAGCGAATAAATCCATGGCGGCATAAGCTTGATTCAATTGTTGTCCTTGCAGCACCCCCATAAACTTGACCCTATCCATTACCTTGGCAAGCGTAAAAATGCGCTTCAACCGCCTTTCCAAGGGGCCGCTCCCCACCACCAGGGCATAGGCCTCACCATTTTCGGCCAAATACTTGGCCAGCGCCTTGCCCAGAAAGTTCAGGTTTTTCTCCGGGGCGAGCCGGCCGATATGCCCCAAGAGGAAGGCCTGAGCCGGTATTCCCAGCGTCGCGCGTAAATCCAGGGAAGCGTCCACGATGAAAGAATGCTTATCGATGCCGGTGGGAATGGCGCTGATAGGCGTTTTCACCCCGCGCCGTTTGATCAGCCTGGCCACGCTCTCGCTGGGAGCGATGACATGGTCGCAAAGATTGGCGTATTCGGTGGATAGTTGAATGGCGAACTTTTTCAAACCCGTCGAATGGCCGCCGACATAATGCGTATACCGCTCGTACATGGTGTGATGGGTGAAAACCAACGGCAAATCGAGTTCGGAAGCCAGCCGCACCGCGGTATCGCCGAGTAAAAACGGGTGATGGGCATGCAGCAATTCGGGCTTGAATTCCTCCAGCATTCCGTCCAATAGGCCGGGCAGGGGCAAGCTGACCGAGAAATCACTGCCATTGAAATTTTGCATCGCGGGCACGCGAAAGGTATCCGCATCCTCAAGCTCGGATTCCCCCGGAAATTCAGGCGCGACGACTTTCACGCGATGGCCGTTTTCCCGTAAGGCTTCGGCGACCCGGTAAACCGATCGCGCCACGCCGCCCACATGCGGTAAATAGGTATTCGTCAACATCAGGATGCGCACGGCTACTCCCCTTTGTGTCGGGCCATTCCGGGTACCAAATTACACTCTCCGGAACCCCGCCGGACGCCGGAGCATTACATTTCCATATGCCTTTTCCTCCATAGCCCGGGACGTCCTTTGGAAGATTTCATCGCCACCTTTATTTCCCATTTGCATTTCGATGCGCCATTCTTTAGTTCTCTGCTGAGCATTGTCATCATCGACATCATCCTGTCGGGCGATAATTCCGTGGTGATCGCCATGGCCGTGCAAAGCCTGCCCGAGGATAAGCGGGGCAAAGGCATACTCATCGGCACGGGCGCCGCGGTGGTGCTGCGCATCCTGCTGACCTTGGTCGCGTCGCAATTGATGACCACCCCCGTCATCAAAATCGTCGCGGGGGGAGCCCTGCTGTGGATAGCCGTCAAATTGCTCGGCGAAAACGAGGAACAGCAGGTCAGGCATAGACCCGCCGAGTCCATCGGTCACGCCGTGAAATTGATCCTCATCGCCGACGCCTCCATGTCCATCGACAATGTCATGGCCGTGGCGGGAGCCTCGCGCGGAAATATCGTTTTGCTTTGGTTCGGGCTCATGCTTTCCATCCCCCTGGTGGTTTTCGCCAGTTCCTTGCTCTCCAAACTCATGGCCAAATTCAAATGGATAGTGATTATCGGCGCCCTCTTGCTGGGAAAAATCGGGGGAGAGATGATAGCCACCGATCACTTATTGCAAAGCCATTTCCTACCGGCATCCGCCCACGACTTGGTGAAGCATATCGGGGAAGGGCTCGGCATAGCCTTGGTCGGCGCAGCCGCCTTCTATTTCAAATGGCGCGACCGTGCAGTGCGGCCGGGCGCCGAGTCCGCCTTTCATACCGAAGAAAGGGGCGATGGCCCGACTTGATCCCATTCGTTGGCCCGCGTTCGTGCTAGTGTGAAGGGCTTCACAACCCCGTTTTGAAAATAAAGCCCTCTTTTCCGCCTACCCGCCAGGAAAAGAGGAGGCCCTCGATGGCCCAGGACAATAGCCCAGACGCCCGTTTATCCCTCCTTGACTATTGGAATGGCGTGTGGATGACGCGCATGCAAGATTCCCTCCGACGCCGCAATTATTCCCCGGAAACCATTAACAATTACCGGGTGAGTTTGGCCGCCATCTTGAAATATTATCCCGGCAACCCCAAATCCTGGACCCAGGAACACCTCAACCGGTTTCTAACCCACTTGCAAGAGGACGTCAAGCTGAACCCCAGCACCATCAATCTTTATCGCGACGGCATCCAGTATTTCTGCAAATGGATATTAGGTAAAAACGAAATGTTCGCCGGCATTCCCAGATTGAAAGAACACCAGCAATTGCCGGATATCTTTTCGGAAAAGGAATTAACCGAATTATTCAGGGCCGCCAAGAATCATAAACACGCCTTCGCCTTACGGCTGGTCTACGGTTGCGGGCTGAGGGTATCCGAAATCGCTAAACTCCGTCTCGAAGACATCGACTTTGACCGGAACACCATTCATATCAAGCAGGGAAAAGGAAATAAAGATCGAATGGTCATGTTTCCCGACTCCCTGATCAAACCTTTCCGGGAATACGTAAGCGATTATTCACCCAAGATCTATCTCTTCGAAGGCGCCAAACCGGGAACGCCGCTGCACAGACGCACCTTCCAAGCGATATTCAAGGAATGCTGTGAAAAAGCCAAAATCCAAAAACACGCCGGCATTCACAGCTTAAGGCATTCCTTCGCCACCCACTTGCTCGAAGGCGGAACGGATATCCGGTTCATCCAATGCCTGCTCGGCCATCAAAACATCAAAACGACGCAACGTTATACCCGAGTGGCCACGCATCAACTTTCCCAAATCCGCAGCCCTTTGGACAGAATGGGCAACGGGGATTAATGTAAAACGCAATGGTTCGTCATAAGATGGAGTCGCGGAGGAGCTAGGGTGCATGTCACCAAGCACACAAGGGGTAGTTGTGAGCAATACAGAAACGGGGCTGCACTCGCTTTTGCTCGTTCCGCAATACAACCGCCAAACGTCCATGTTTGGCGGCGAGTAGTGAATTTTTTAAGCAGATAGGTTTATATTTCCCAGTGTGGAAAAGTATTCTAAGTCGAAGGAGGTTTGAGTTGAGTACTAACGTCAAAATTCGTGTGCCATTTGAAGAGTATTGCTTAGTATACAACATGAATTATGAAAAATTATTAAGCGACGAGGAATACCGAAAAAAATTATTGCTAGATGACGACAAGTATTATTTACTCGTCGAATCTAAAGAATTCGAATCCGATAAGATTGAGCAGCCAAAAATCAGAAATGAAATTACTAAAATCAAAGGAGAAGAAGGCTGTTTGTTTTTATTCAATTCTTTGATATTAATGCTTGTTTCGATCGGTTCTATTGGCGTATTTTTTTATTTTATACATGAAAAAGATGTAAGGCAGATCAGCATTGTGGCATTTGCTTTGAGTTTTCCTATTTGGGTTTATAGCTTCGCATCAAAAACAGATTCGAAAGTTAGCTGGTCGCAAACCACAGTTTTAAAGTACTCGAAGAGATATCTATTTGCTGTAACACTAATCAATGCAACAATTGTCGGAATACTGGCGTTTAATTATTATTCTGATATTGTTATCGAAATGGATTTAAAAACTATAGGTATTTTGATTATTATTCTACTGGTTGCTTTGCTATTTAAGCGTTAACAAAACAAATCTAAAGAATTTTATAAATAAAAAATGACTTCTAAACGTAAATTGCGGGTATAAGGATCAAGTCATAAAAGTTTCTCTTAGATGATTGCTTTCTTTAGAAGGACTGTTCGATGAAGCTAGATAAAATGGAAATCGCCTATCGGCAGGGGTTGACCGCAATAGAAATGTTTTTTGAAGAAAAGGATCCCGTTTCTATTCATACTCTTGCTGCCGCAGCGTATAACATATTAAGAGATATTTCAGTAAAAGATAATACAGGCAGAATGATATTAAAACAAAAGTCGTTAGAATTAATCGCTCCAGAGTACCACAAGGAATGGACTGAACATGTAAATAAATTTGAAAACTTTTTCAAGCATGCAGATAGAGATCATAAAATTGAAATAGAATTTAATCCTGAGGTGACCGAATTCTATTTATATGATGTTTCGGTAAAATTAGTTGAATATTTTGGGAACAGAATTCCTATGGTTAAACTCTTTCAGCTATGGTTCGCCGCAAGAAAGCTCAAAATATTTTGGAGTGAGGCAGAGCGGGAACAGAATAAAAAATTTCTCGAAGATTCCGAAAAAATTTCAAATCTTGGCAAGGCAAAGTTTAAGGAATATTTCTTGCCACTAGCGGACTCAATTTGGTTCTAAAATGCCTGCGCACCAAAATTTAAATTATAACAGAACAAAAATTGATAGACTCGCCCGTCCATGGGCTCGTCTAGGCCAAGCCCTGTCCCGTTTCTGTACAGCTCACAACAAGGCCCAGCCGGGGCAGCGCGGACATGCTTCGCATTGCGCTGCCGCAAAAGTCTTCTCGGGACGGTTTGGCAATTCGCCATAAGTTTCAAGCCGCATTCGCTTCGCTCACTTGCTCTCAACTTTGGCTCATTGCAGCTTGCGCGCGCGGGCTCCGGGGGCTTTAGCGCCCCTCTGCGCCCGAGTGCTCAGCTTTCAAACCGGCCCCTCGAAGCCTCTTCCGACTGGGCCCACGTTGTACAATATGACGTCTCTAATTTTGTTGCCCTAAGTTCCTTCAGGACTTAGGGCAATTTTAAATGGTGAACCCCTGAAGTACCGTTCCTCACAAAACTTTAAAAAAGTGCTATTTTAATTTGCGCCTTCACAAGGAACGTGAAATTTAAACAAAGGGATACATTATGGTTTTCGTTTACATGTTGATATTTATACCTATTGGGGTGATTTTTGTGATGCTTTATCAAAACCAAATCAAGAATGATAAGAAGACAGAATTGGGAATTAGTAATGATGATATTATTACCGAATCTAAATATTTATGCGGGCATCCGGAAATCGATTCGCCATGTCTTTGCCTTATTGCAAGAAAAGATGGGTTATTAGAAGTTTATAAAGATACGACGCAAGATGTCGGCGGTAATTTGCAGATGATAGGTTCAATTAAACTTTCAAATATTAAGGATGTGTCCGTTGATGATTCAACCACAATTGAAAAGCGCGTTGGGCTAAAAAGGCTTGCTGTTATGGGTATATTTGCCTTAGCGGCAAAGAAAAAACAGGTGAATGAATTAGCCTATCTTACCTTAAATTGGAATGATGGGAGATTTGATCATGAAACCATATTTGAATATATTGGCCCAAATTCATTGCAAAGAGCTAACACTGGCAGAAACAAGCTGATTCGGAGTATGCCCGAAATTGAACAATCTAATTAAATTTATAAAAATAAAGTAGAGAGACGTCACATCGTACAACACGCGCCATGGTGGGTCCTCTTCGCTCGGGGTTTCCACCCCTCACTTCGACCTTGCTTCGCAAGGCCCGGCCCGCAAACGGCCTTTTGGCCAAGCCGGGCAATTCTCAGGGCATGCTCACTTCGCTCGCTATCGCTCCCTCGCTGTGGTGCTCCTGTTCATTGCGCACTGCGGGCTTGAGCTACGGGGGCTTTAAGGCCCCACTTCGCTCAAGTCCTCGTGCAACCGGCTAAGCCAAAAGACCGCTTCACCATGGTGCAACGTTGTGTTCAATGGGGGTGCGGAAAGACGAACCGCCGCACGTCGTGTGCGTCGGGAAATTACGTGAAAAAAAAGCGCGCATATAAGAAAGAAGGGAATTAGTAGGTCAATCAAATCCATGTGGGAAAAAGTTCAATTTCTATTTTTTGAAAATGGATCGTTTCTCAAAGGAAAAACGCAGCGAGATAATGTCGAAAATCCGGGGCAAAAACACAAAACCGGAGTTGATTGTCCGAAAGCTCGCTTTCAGCCTTGGCTACCGTTACCGACTTCATGGACAAGGTCTTCCTGGTAAGCCTGACCTTGTCTTTAAGTCCAAGCGCAAACTGATTTTCGTTCATGGCTGTTACTGGCATTGTCACGGGGCCAAGTCATGCAAGAAAGGTCACATCCCAAAGTCGAATCGTCGATATTGGTCCGAAAAGTTTCTTCGGAATATTGCTCGGGATCGCGCAAATCTTCGTAAATTAAGAGCCGCTGATTGGTCCAGCCTTATTCTTTGGGAGTGCCAATTGTCGGATCTCAACCGCATCGAGATGAAGATCCTTCGATTCCTTGGATGACCCCTCCCCCGAACTCTTTTAAGATCAATGGCTTACCATCCATTGACACAGGCTGGGCTAAATATTTATAATTTGCTCAAATGTGCACCTAATAACCTTGGCAAGGGAGGCTGAATGGCTGCTGGTACTGTGATAGACCTGTTTTCTGGCGCTGGAGGGCTTTCCGAGGGCTTCAGGCAAGCCGGCTACGAGATTCTCGCCGCGAATGACTTCGATAAATTTGCAGCCGAAACCTACAAGGTCACCCATCCAGAGGCCAAGTTCATTGACGGGTCGGTTCAGGAGATCAAGGCGTCTGATTTTTTAAATGTCGCAGGTTTGTCAAAAGGCGAACTTGACTGCCTTATTGGCGGCCCACCTTGCCAAGCGTTCAGCGTTTACAATCACCAAAGGGGTATGCACGATGAACGGAGCGGTCTCTTTCGTGAGTACTTGAGACTAGTCGAGGGCATTTTTCCAAAATGGGTGGTAATGGAAAATGTCACCGGAATTACCTCGGTTGAGAACGGACAAGCTGTGCGGGAAATCCAAAACGGACTGCGCAAGCTTGGTTATTCCAATTTGGAATATAGAACCCTAAAAGCCGAAGAATACGGTGTTCCTCAAGAACGGCGTCGAATCGTTTTTATCGCGAATCGAATCAATAAAGGCATCGTCTGGAAAACGCCCTCCCATGATGGGAAAAAGACTCCTTTTGTTACCATATCTGAGGCAATTGGCGACCTTCCAATCCTCAACAATGGCGAAGGCGAAGATGTTCAACCTTATCGCATTCCTTTGAAAGAAAGTTCGTCTTTCCAGAAGTTAATGCGGAAAGGCTCAGCAGAGGTCTTTAACCATATTGCTCCAGTCCTTGCTGATATAAACCTTAAACGCATGAAGCACATTCCTATTGGTGGAAGTTGGAGGGATATTCCGACGAAGCTTCTTCCTGCCGGCATGAAAATGGCCAAAAGAAGCGACCATACGAAAAGGTACGGAAGACTTCACCCAGAAGGATTGTCGAGCACAATCCTTACGAAGTGCGACATCCACTGGGGATCTTATATTCATCCCTATCAGGATAGGACTATCACGGTTCGGGAAGCTGCACGGCTTCAATCTTTTCCAGACACTTTCAAATTCTGCGGTCCACGAACCGAGCAATATAGGCAAGTTGGGAATGCCGTTCCGCCTCTCCTAGGAAAGGCCATCGCGGAATCGCTTACCTTGGCCGCGGAGAAAAAAGAAAGGCAGCTTAGCCTTGCCGTATGAGTCCGTTGACTATCTCGGAGAAGTTCTCGGCGAACCGGCTTCCCAGATGCGTAATCCAGTCAATGCCGGATATCAATGCCCTTTTGTAAATAGAGAATGCACGAAGCGGTCTCACTACGTAGATGGGCCATTTCCGGTCTGCTCAGTATTTACAAAAGGGAAAAAAGCAAAGAAGAGTAAACCGGCTGTTCCAAAAGAAATTGTTTGCGTTTGTCCCAACAGGCTATTCCAGGCGGACGTCTTCAATGACATAGTCCAGCATTGTTGGCCAGGGGATCCGCCTCAAAACTATAACGTGGCCAAGGAAGTCAATGTTCCCAACATGGGAAAAATTGATTGCGTACTCACAGAACCTGGTGAAAACGGAAGTATTAAAAGTTTCGTATCTGTGGAGCTTCAAGCCGTTGACATTACTGGCTCCTACTCAAGCGCCTACAATAGTCACATTAATTCCTTGGTAATGGAAAAATCCCCTACTTATAATTTCAATTGGATGAACGTCTATAAACGCTACATCACGCAATTAATCCATAAGGGATTCGCTCATCATCATTGGGGAACACGAATAGTCGCCGTGATGCAGGACAAACTGGTCGATAGATTATGGGGCATTGGCAATTTTCAGGAATCAGCAATTAAAGACAGCAACATCGTTTTCATGTCCTACAAAATGACAGAGAACCCACAAGAGCCGGGGCGATTCAACTTGGAATTGATAAGGCCAATCGGCACTAATCACATGTCTCTCATGAATAGCGTCCTCTACAAAAAGTCTCCGTCGAAGGAAGAGTTTTTGAAAATGGTGGAAAAAAACATGCTCCGCTTTTCGGGTTCGGAGGCAATTGAAGAAGGCGAATTCAACGCCTTACAATAATTAATTGAATCCAAAATGCGCACAACGGTTCGCATGGCGAAATGAGGTCACTTCGCCATGCTTTGGAGAGTATTAAGAATCCCATGTTTGCAAACCAGGGAAGATGGTAAAGCTAAGAATGCGCGCGAAAACAAGGAAAGATTCTTCGCGGTCCCGCGTTACCTCACACGTCGTGTGCTCGGTAACCAACGCCCCCCACTAGAACACAACAGCAGCCATTACACTTCGCTCGATTGTCGGTATTATCCAATCTTTACTCGCTCGGGGCTTCGCCCAAATGGGTTTTGAGGAGTGCCCGGCAATTCAGACTGGGATTCGGCTGCACTGACTTTCCCTGGAGCCAACTCATGTTGGCTCCGTCAGTTTGCCTCAACCCGTCTTCATTGCACGCTGCGGGTTTGGGCTACGGGGGCAGTAGTACCCCACTTCGCCCAAATCCTCGCGTAGCGGGCATCTCCTAAAAACCCACTTCGTAATGGCGCGAACGTTGTAGGCAATTCCAACTCGGGGCTTCGTTCGCTATCGCTCACTACGCAATGCGAGCCGCCAACCGTCCATGGTTGGCGGGAAGTCAGGTAAATAAATTATCTTGAACTACATAATCACATGTTTTACGGATGAACTAAACGGTAATGCGGCACGAAGATGAAAGGATACAGACGGAGATAAAATGCAGATAAGTCTATTATTTCTCATGCTAATCATGCTTTGGTATCCTTCGGATGCTCGCAAGCCGAAGTACGATAGCACAGGTTCATCAAAAACATTTTATCAATACGATAAAGGGATTCTGGATCTGGAAAAGGCAAGCCTTCCGATGGTCAAGGTTGATAGCCAAGTTGTGCTGCATTGTTCTGGGTTCATAATTAAAAAAGGAGATTTTAACTATTACGGTACGGCTAAGCATTGTCTTGATTCAATCTCGGATTCGCTTCTATATTGGCCGCTTCGCGTGAATAAAGACAGTTTTGAATTCCAGAATATTTCAAATTTTAGAAGCGCAAACAAAACAAGATGGACAATGTATCAAGACAAATCCATAGATGTGGCAGTGATTCCATTTTTCGAAAAAGTATCTCAATTTGAATTGATTCCAATCGCGTACAACAAAATATCCAAGGACTCCTCATTCTCGGAATTGGACGAGACATTTTACATTCCGCACCAAACGCTAGACGGAAAAATATTTCAGCTTTTTAGGACAGGTGGAATTAGCTACCAGCATGACCAACATCAATTTTTGATTGATGGCTATAGTATTCCGGGTTATAGCGGATGTCCGATATATTTGAAACCTTCAATCATCCGATCTCAGGCAAAGGGAACATTTTTGGGGTTTGAAGATCCGGATGGATTCAACTTGGTAGGAATTATGTCAGGTCAGGTTTTAAATTATCAACCAAGCCGCCTAAATAAATCTGTAATCGTTGAACATAACTCCGGCCTTGCTGTTGCTACCTTCGCATATTACATCAGAAAATTGATTGACGTATCTGAAGAAAGTATGCTTCGGAACAAAAAATATAAGTAAATGGAAAAACTTTATTTTATATTAAATAGCAAAATGTAGCCAATGCGCCGCCTTTGTATAGCAATCGATTCAACCAGTCTCAGTGTGGCCGACACGGTAGGTACCCATCGGCGCTCGTATATTCTGGTCTGGCAACCGATGTCCACAGCTTCGCGGGTTAATCATCCGTTATTCAGCCAATCAACAAAACAATTTCAGATGTTGAAAATAGCTGGAGTAATTCAAAATAAAATTAACTCAAGCACACATGACGCCTCACCCGTCCGTGGGATTCGGCTCTGCGTGAACCCGAGTTGAAACTGCCTACAACAAGCACCATGGTGGGGCCTTTCTGCTTTGGGTTTCCACCCAAAGCAGAATCCTTGCTTCGCAAGGCACGGCCCGCAAACGTCGTTTTGGCTAAGCCGGGCAATTCACAGGGCACCTTCACTCGGTCGCTGAAGCTCCCTCCTTCCGGTACTCCTGTTCATTGCGCACTGCGGGCTTTCGTTCCGGGGGCCAGAGGGCCCCACTCCACTCAAGTCCTCGTGCTTTCCGGCTAAGCCAAAACGACGCTTCACCATGGTGCAACGTTATACGACATATCGCCTCTTAATTTGCTGCTCACGCTCCGGAGGTGCGTGAGCAGTTTCAGAGATACTATCTCGAATAGTGACCAGATGTATTTATATTTGATAGTAAATGAATACAGCAACCGGAAGAAGTCGGCTTAAGAAATTACTCAAAACAATATCCTATTGGCTAAATTACGAAAAACTTTGTCAAAAGGAGAGTCTTTTTAACGAAAAATATATAAGCTACCCTATAGGACAGTTTCTTCGATCCCGTTTTACAAAAGGCCTTCATACAGAGTTTATGCATCCCTACTTAAAATCAAAACCTACTGGAAGCAAACCTAAAATTGATTTTGTGGTGGTAGAAAAGATTGCTCAAATATGCAAAATAAAAATAGCAATCGAAACAAAATGGATATCTGGATCACCGTCGCTTATAAAAGATATTGTCAGAGATGTGCTTCGTCTTGCACTAGTAGCTGAACATGAAGATAACGCTACATGCTATCTAATTGTGGTTGGAAAATATAATGACTGGAAAAACAAAATATATAATAATAAGTCTTTCTATAGGGTAACACAGAGGGAAAGAAAAGAGCTACTTAATTTAGGATCCCCAGGGCATAGTAATTTTAGTCCATTGAATGAAAGCAAACTATTCAAAAACATTGTTTTCGAAGTTGCCGAAAAGTTAGACTGTAAAAAGAAACTTCCGGAACAAATTAGAGTCACTCACTACGGAATGTTTCCGAATAATCCATCAAAGAATGAATACGTAGCCTTAGGATGGAGAATACATACATATAAAAGAAATAATATAAAAGAAAATATACTACCCGAATAAACTAAGAGAGGCAACACGTCGTATAACAAGCACCATGGTGGGTCCTCTTCGTTCGGGGTTTCCACCACTCACTACGGCCTTGCTTCGCAAGGCTCGGCCCGCAAACGTCGTTTTGGCTAAGCCGGGCAATTCACAGGGCATCCTCACTCGCTCGCTTTAGGCTCGCTCATTGCGGTGCTCCTGTTCATTGCGCACTGCGGGCGTGAATTCCGGGGGCCAGAGGGCCCCACTCCATTCACGTCCTCGTGCAACCGGCTGAGCCAAAACGACGCTTCACCATGGTGCAACGTTATGTGCAATTCCGGCGCGGGAATCTCGCTCACTTTCGTTCGCTCATGAATACGGAATATGATCAATCACAAAACGAACAAGAAAGAACTATAGTTAGGACGCATCTCAGGTTAGAGTCAACCAATGAAAATAGAACTCATGGCATCACCGCCTAACGCTCGATTGAACCTGACGGCCAAGGGCGTCAGGTTCAATCGAGCGTTAGAAGTACAATTTACCGACGTAAAATGATTTTTGAAATCTGGTTCAAAGCTTTACTGATTTCTGGCAGGATAAGGTAGCACATATGGATCACAACCCAATTGGAAGTTGCATCCTTGATCAAAGCCTCTTGATCAGGCTATCGAAATTATGGATTGGCCCAATTGGTCCAGATGATATTGAGCCAATTGAAATCGCACTTCGATCAATCCTTGTCTATGAAAATATTTTTTATTCTGCAAAACCTGGTGATGCTTGGACCTCTAACGAAGTCGAAAGAGACGGTATTGTATTTGACAGATCTATGGAGTATAACCCAACCGCTGAAATTGGTGGATCGAATCTGATTTACGAATTAAAACCAATACCAGTTGGAACACGTTTCAACCCAATACTTAATACTGAACTCAACTTTTTGGGAAAGCGATTCGCTGTTGATTTTAAGAATGAGGTAGAACGGGCAATTCCGAGCAACCTGATCTACCACTGGCAATATTTGGAATTCCTGGATACATGGTATGAGGGGGAGCCAGACTTTTTTCCGGATTCATCAATGTGGAGGGAAGAACATCCGGAGCGTATGGATAAAGAGACATTTCTAACTAGCCCAGATACTACACATGCGGTATTCCATAAAGGACCTCTTTTTGAAGCCGAGTATTTCGTTCGAGCCCATCGAATGGGGTATGGAATTTGCTCGCACAAACCAGTTTCTCATATGTGTTCCGAACACCTATTTTCGAAATGGCCAAACCACCTATTCTCTTCTCTTTCAGATGAGTTCAAAATGGAGGCAAGGAAGGTATGCGGACACGAAATCAGCGTTCCATTACCTCCCATTTTAAGTTTAGTCTTGTCCGTTGCAAAAAATAGGATGGACATTCCGGATACAATTGTGTCTATTCGAGATGAGTTTAAAAAAGATAGAAGACAGCTTTGGGCGTTGCTAGCTGAGATGTGGTACGCTGAAAAGTATTCCTCATCAGTAAAAGTTCTTCAAAGTCTTGAAAAGGCTGCGAGTTCAATTTACAAGTCTGCATTTCCTGAAAAATTTAACACATTGTCAATAGCATTAGATGTATCGAAGCTTTCAATTGACGGAATAGCTTCAGCTGCCGATAAATTGCTTCAAATAGATGGGTACACTCAGAATGTTAAGGCGATAAGTTTTGCAAATCGCCTGAGCATGAATATAAGGAGAAAATTATTAAACCAATTTACTATTTACAAAAAACATTTTTCAGAATCAGAAATTGAAGGCTTTACTAGACTATTTTCGTAAGTGTGTGGTAGCATGTTATCAAAGTTTACTCCGAAATGATGGTAAAAATAGTTTGCACAGAGATGGCAATCACCTGACACTTCAAAAACCTACTCAGCCTACAAGAAAAGCAAAGCAAAAAACCCGCGCCGAAACAGCACATAACAAGCACCATGGTGGGGTCTTTCCGCTTTGGGTTTCCACCCAAAGCGGAATCCTTGCTTCGCAAGGCACGGCCCGCAAACGTCGTTTTGGCTAAGCCGGGCAATTCACAGGGCATCCTCACTCGGTCGCTGAAGCTCCCTCCTTGCGGTGCTCCTGTTCATTGCGCACTG